>Ga0209208_10008086_pt1 | contig 14115 bp, 8 predicted proteins | sample S1TSphfallax_3_FD_187694 | JGI IMG/M metagenome (GOLD analysis project Ga0209208, IMG submission 187694) | Host-associated microbial communities from peat moss isolated from Minnesota, USA - S1T2_Fd - Sphagnum fallax MG (SPAdes) (version 2) | ecosystem: Host-associated > Plants > Peat moss >...
TAGCCTAGGGTAAGTTTCCACATTGACAAAAATGAATTTTTTTCTTTTTCAAAAAATGAGTTTTTTTTTAAATTTTGAAATTATAATTTTTTCCATCATCTACTATAATATTGTGATATGAGTGGTGAAATCATTCAGAGTGTAGCCTATCATAATTATGATGATTTTCAACATGTTAACTTCCTATTTTCACTAAATTTCATTTCACTATTTTGAGGATTATTTAGTGACGAAATTGACCTTAGGGCAAGGTATTACATCTACCATGGGGGTGTATCATGGCCTAGAAAGACTCTTTCATGAAGTTGCATATCAGCATCAAGTTCTCAATAAGTTCTCAATTTTCACAAACAAAGATGCCAAATGCACTAGTTTGTATGCAACAACACATCATTATGAAATTTTCAGTCTCTAAAAACTTGCAAACACTTGCAAATTCCATACAATAAAACCCTAATGAATAATGAATGCATCTTCACATTTTGTAACTAACCCATAGAAGCAAAAACATTTTTGCAAAATAAAAATAAACCCCTAATAAAAATTGAGAGGCACATTTTACCTTTGTTGGGCAATGAAATAGATGAATGGCATCATAAAAAATTTAAGACTCATCATGCTCAACTCCATCATCAAATTCAACCTCAAGTTTCAAATTCAAAATTTTGTCCACTATTAAGTGAAAGCACACTTGTAATCCACATCAATGAAGTAACAACAAAATTTGTTGAGCTTTCTTGGTATAAGGTGTTTCAATCTATTTTGATTTTTCTCAATCGCATAAAACAAATCCTAGAAATCCATTTCTGAACCTAACACTTGATACTCCTCAATTGCATTTAGCATTAGTGATTTGAAAAACTCAACCAACAAAGGTAGTAACAATTGTCAGTCATGACCAACAACCAATCTTAGTCCATTCTCACAACTTACATATAATGTGATTAAATGCATATTCTTAAGCCTAGGATCTAGCATTAGCATCAACATCTAATGACCCTTTTTTTATCAAATTCATGCACTAATGAAATGAAGGGTAGAAGTTCTTTCAAAACTTAACAATTCATGCAAATTTGTAACTTTGCATCAAAAATAATTACATCCACATTAAGAAAATTGTCAAGGATAATTTGATGCACAAGTTTATCACAAAGTTTGCAACGTGTGAAAATGATAAACTACAAGGCATCTCCAAGCAACCAATGCCCACACCTTTAATTCATCACACACCTAGTTACTATGAGTGGCAATTGTTTAAGAATGGCCTCACATGTTGCCCAAATGTTTGGAGATGGCACACAATTTTATAACACCATTATTTGTCAAGAATAACATAATGTAATTATCAAGCAAAACTTCATAGTATGTTGAAAGAATAAAACCCAATTTCCAAACTTAGAATGACAAAACAACAAGCCCAAACCAACACCCTTTTTTCTTAAATGACAATTATTTTCATTCACGTGTAAAAAAACAAAAAACACACCATTGAAAAAAAACAACATTAAAGTGGAAAAAACAAAAAAAAATGGGAAGCAAGAAGAAAAATCTATTCACTTGGTTTTCACCCACATGTTCAATTTTATGGGCTTCAACTTACAATTTATACATGTTTTCTCCCAAGGTTGCTTTCCATTTGTCACTTTTGAAAACCAAGTAATACATTTTTGCATGTGAGTGTGAGCAAATTTGATAGATACATAATTGAGTCCCCAAGCTACCTTATCATTTGTAGTAACATATTAACAAACTTTTAAAAGTGTGTGTCCCAAGCAAGCTCCATCAAAAGGTTGAAACATCCCCAAGCCATTGCAGGTGACAATGAAATTTAAAGCACATGTCTACAAATTAGCCCCTTCATCATTTGTATACACCACAACCTTTTGATTAAAAGAAAACCTATCAAATAGTTGTGGAATTATAGATCCATAACTGCACCAATAATATCGAATACATCAAAGAATTCAATTGTTACATGTTTGGGTTTTCAATTCTTCAACATGAAATGTATAACCATAACAAACACATCATGTGTTCCTTTTTATATATTTAATCAAAGGTACAAATGGTTGACACAAAAGTGGCTAATGCAAGTTGCATATACCCAAGCAATGTTTTCTACACTAATGTAAGTATAACTTCTTCAACAAATAACTTCCTAAATGGGAAGTCCATTTTCAAACATAATTTATATGCCAACCTTTGGAATCAAATGGATTCCACCATCCTCAATGGTCAAAAGCCCTTGATGACCAATAACATCACATCCTTTAGGAAACCCTTCTATGCACCATGATCCTTTGCAAATGGGTTATAGTAACATCAAAAAATTCAAAAATGGTAGTTGATGTAATGTGGGGCCTCTTATTAGTTAGTTTTCGATCAAGTGGAAATTTAAGGTGACTAGCTACATATCCCAAATACTTTGCAAACAAGGTTTTACATTCAATTTCCATGTGTTTTTTCATCACAATAATGGCATTTGCTTTGTGGTATGCAAGCAAGCATTTGTAGCATCTAATGCACAAGGCCAAAATTTCAAGGCCACACATGTGATTGTGATGGATTATGCATCTCTCATGATTTGGTTGGAATTGAAATCTATGGTTTGATTGTTATTTAGCATGAAAAATGCCCATGTTAATTAATTCCAATTGTAAGGCTTCTAAGCAAGGCCTTGCTTTTTCATTTCCTTTAGGCGCACTTTGATTACACATGCCTCATCAACAACATCAACTTCAAAAGGTACATCAAGCACCTCCAAGTTTCAATGGTGTTATTATTTTCACAAATTCAATTGAAATATATAGGATTAAAGGTAGATAGAGCATCTTTTGAATTTACCTGATAACTTGAAGAAACCATGTTTCGTTTATTTTTGTGCATTTCATAACCAACCAATCACGTTTTAATTACTGCATGATGCTAATAAAATATCACATAACCCAAAGATAGATCAATGACAATAAAGGTTGTAGTTCAATTGTTGCATGAAGATGGCACATGCACACATGCACTCATGTTTTGTTATTTCAAAGTGAAGTGTTGAGGTTTGCTAGGTTCAATGTAGTGATCACAAAAATAAAAGCATAGAAACAAACAAAAAACTAATAAATTGCAAACATGAAAACAAAAAAAACCAAGTGACTTCCAAGCATGAAAGCATAAGAAAACCTGAAATGTGCCAAACCAAATGAAAGTGCATAAATGTAACATGAAGCACAAAATGAAGCTTTGTTTCTTTCTCTCAAGAGATTGTGAAGGTTTATGCATAAAGGAAATCACAAATGAAAAAAAGTGAATGAAATTAAAACTTACCTTCTTATTGTTCTTGCAAAATCCGTAGCTTCTAATGTAACCAACTATAAGTTTCTCTCATTAATGTCCCATTGCATTCATGAAGATGTTAATGGCAAACTTCCATTACATCACATTCAAGAAAGCAATAGGGACAATGAAATGAAACTCCCTTGCAAAAAGTGCCCAAGGTGCTTGAGAGCTTGCCATCTCAAGCTCAAAGTGCAAAGGGAAATCAAGTAAAAATGAACCTTAAACTTAATTTGTTGTTATGCATTGTTGAATGTAAAAAGAGGGTATGAGTCATGGTTTTTGTCAAATACCTATTTCAAGTTTTACTACTATGGTGTCACAATTATTCGTGAATTGGTTTTAATTAAACCCAAGTTCATAAACAAGGGTGAGTACCAAAAAATATTATTTTTTAAGGCGAGGGCATGGGCAAGGCTTTTGGGTTTTTGCTTCCATGACTATATATATATATATAGCCAACCTTAATACCCACCAAATACCAATACATGCCCTACATTGGAATATTTTATTTGGGGAAGTGAATTCAAATACAAAGCAGAAGACATTGAATTTTTTTATGCTAAATGGAAGGTCATCATGAACTTAAACATATGGAGATAACAAGGTATAAAAGGGGTAGGTTCTTAGCAATGTTGGATGGTTCTTGACCTTTACGAAAAAAAATTAGTTCTAATTTTACAAATTAAATCTAATTAGTTTTAGTTTTAGTTTTCATTGCAAATATAAAGCTTGGGATTTAATGTAGGTTTGGTTTGTTTTCAAAAATCGAATTTTGGTTTTATTTTTAAAGATCAAAACCAATTTTAGTCCGATTGCAAGTAACTTAGACCAAATCTAACAATCAATTAATAATTAGACCAGTTTTAATCCATTTTTCCAAAAAGAAAACCATTTCAATTTTTATTTATTTATTTATTTGAGTTTTGGGTTTAGAAATGAGGATTTCGATTCTTGTTCAATTCCAATTATTTAAAAAACTAAAAACCTAATTTTGATTTGATTTTTACTTGGAACTAAAATGGGCAAATCTAACCTACCAAATTAAGTACGCATTTAACATGGGTTATTACACCTACTCCTTAAACTCCTTTAAAATGAAAAGGATTTTATTGTAATTTCCCTTTGTCTAGTAGGTGTAATATACCATTTTTTTTTTAGGAAAAATATTTATGTAGGGTACAAAACCCAAGGGGGCAAGCTTTATGGGAATAAAGGCCTATGAGGCATGTGTTAAAAGTAGAAATCCTTAGATTAATTAGTATCACGAGGCATCTTAGTAATTAATTATTTACTAATGGTAGATTTATCATCTTTTTACTCAAGGGGTGAAATTAATGAAATTATTTGTAGAAGAGTGGTTGGTTGTGATTCCACCCAATCATCATTTAAGGAATTTTTAGAAACAATTATGATAATGACCTACTTTCATGGGAGTAATGTGGACCTTGTGTGGTTTTGGGAGAAAGAAGATGCAAGGGGGAGAAGAAGAAAACTTGGAAAGATTATTATACTATATTCTAGTTGGAAGTTTATGCTAAGAGATGACTCTAGAGTGGAGAAAAGTTGTGCAACTTCAAGGAGAGGAGGAGAGTATGGAATCATGTTGTATTTGGACTATTGTAATGGAAAATGGTTGAGAAAAATACCTTCTTATTGTGTTGGTGTTCCCTTTTACTTGTAATATGTTAGATAGAAAACTAAGTTAACACATGGGCTAGTCTTCCATATATCTTATAGGATAGACTTTTGTATCTTCTACAAGAGAAGTGGAGGTGTAGTCTCTATTGTTGTCTTTGGATTAATAAACATCCTACCGTTGCAAAATGGTAGTTACTACTAAAGAATAGTAGGAACGTGATAGGCTTGGAGTTTGTGACATAATAAAAAGATTAGCTATAGATGATAGGCAACAACCGTAAAGGTTTGTAGGGGGTTATAGATGGTAAGAAACATTTAGATACGGTATGTGAGTGGTGCATGACAATTGTAGAAGGTCTATAGACGTTGTAAACAAGAAACAATATAGGCTAAAAGCCTACATACCCCCCTAGACTAGAATATATATGCTTGAAGGTACTCTAGAGGTTTTAAAGGTAACTACCTTCCAATCCTCCCTTCATTTATTCTTGAACTTGTGATGAACAACTCTACCACAAGTTTCATTAACTAGGGTAGTGATAATTTTAAACAATAGGACTATTATTTGGAAATAATTAGTTTTTAAAATTATTTTATTACCCTCTAGATGAACTATTTCTAACTACTATCAAAATAGTTGCAGTAAAATTAGTAAGTGATAATACCTCTTTTAGAAGGTAGAAGTAACTTACACTTGATTTCCCCACCATTGCCTTCATGAGGATAATGATGTTGGGGAACCACATTTTCACCCTTCTATATCATGGATCCATATTTGGTTTCACCTTGGTAACAAACTTTCTAAGGAATAGGTCTTATATTTAGGTAAATAGGTAGAAAAATAGACGATTACCTACTAAATAAGAAAATGTTTATACATGTAATGTATATAAGGGCTATTTTTTACTGCTTACAATGATTGTTAGGTAGTAGGGTAAATAGGTTGGCATATGTACATTTAAAAGCATTTAGAAGTCCCCGAATTTGTTTAAAGGGCTAATTTGTTTATGGTGTTGAAAAAGAAATTGAAGATTTCTTCTAGTCTCATCCAATGCACTTTATATTGCAAACAATGGTTCACAAATTAAGGAGTTATGCCCCCCCCCCAAATTGGGGGAGGGGGGGGGATGAAAAAACCAAAAACAAATTTCTCGAAACACATTGTCATTTATAACCAAATAGTGAAAGATTGTTGGCTAGTTTCCACCTACCCCATCATCAAGATGAATTGAATAAAAGATAAACTGACTTCATCGATAAAACATTCATTCTTGTGTGTGTGACCAAGATTTTTTAAAAATAATGTTATAAAATTGATGGTTATGGGTGTTTGAAGGTTCCATGAACCATAACCCTGAACACACACATAGGGCAATTAGAAGTTTGTGGGCGGAAACCTTGTTTTATTTTATTCCAATCCTTTTGATCCCCTTGGTTTTGTTTATAGGAAAATTTTAAGCTTTTTCCTTTCTTTCTACAAAGGTGATTGCAATGGTCATTGAAGGTCATGATTCTTGAAAACTCCTCTCTTTGAGTTTTTGATGCACTTCTTGTGTTGATGGTCCTCCTTTTGGTCAAACATGATCGTGATGTTCATGAACCTTTTTCTTGGTGTTGTTCTTGCATTTACTGTGTTGATCATCCTCTTCCTAGTCAATGGTGATTGTGTGATTGTGATGTTCATAAGTTCTTCTCTTGGAGTTGTTGATGCATATCTTGTGTCGATGGTTCTCTTTCTAATTGGTTGTGATTGTGATGTTCATGAGCTCTTCTCTTGATGTTGTTGATGCACTTCATGTGTTGATGGTCCTCTTCTTGGTCGATCATGATCATGATGCTCATGAGCTTTTCTCTTGGTGTTGTTGATGCACTTATTATGTTGATTGTCCTTTTCATGGTTAATGGTGATTGTAATGTTCATGAGTTCTTCTCTTGGTGCTATTCATGGATTTCATGTGTTGATGTTTTTTTTTGGGTTAGTGGTGATCATGATGCTCATGAATTCTTCTATTGGTGTTATTGATGCACTTCTTATGTTGATGGTCCTTTTCTTGGTTGGTCATGATCATGATGATTGAGAGCTCTTCTCTTGGTGTTGTTGGTTCATTGTTTGATGTTTTCTTTACCCCCTCTCAACCCCCAATGTACATTTAGCTAGTCATTAGAAAAATGCAACTTTGTTGCAACATTCCTACATGTTTGCATTTTATTCATTACTTGTTTTCTAGCTTCATTAACTTTTTGTTCAATTGCTAGTACTATGTAATTGACATTTATAGTTTTGTATTTATAATATGGGTTTGTTTGCAAGCTTGCTTGAACATTATAGTGAAAAAGTTCACTTGCTTCCCTTACTACTACTACAAACCAAGTTAATACAAACAATTTCCTAATTAGTTTTTTTGCTATTGTTTTTGCTACTCATCTTGCCTTAGCCATAACATCTGTTGATTTCCTAACACATTTTTCCTCCTTTTCCTTTCATCTCCCTTCTTTGATTTGTTTTCTTTTTGCCTTGTTCATAACTTAAATTTCTTGTGTAAGATAGTTAAATATTTAGTGAATGTCAAAATGTGTGATTACAAATAATCTATTAATTGATCTTTACCTAATATATGTCTTGTAGGCAAATGGGGTAGTGAAAAAAGGAACTATGGAAGTTCATTGCTTCCTAGGTGAGGTTTGTTGAAGTTTCAACTTGTAGATTATAACTTAGACCATCCAGATTGATTACATGTTTTTCTTTAATGTTATTTGTCACAATAGGGTTGTGAGGCATTTCCACATAATACTGATGTTCAAGTTTCTTCTAGTAGTAATCTTTGGTTGATTCTATAATTATTATTTTTATGTTAAGTAATTTTGCAACTATAAATTCTTCTTCTTATTGATTGTGATTAGCTTGGTCTTTTAATGTGTAATGATCATCACCTTTTTCATGATTTGAATTCATTGTTGTGTAAATGTTTATTGGCTTTGGTTTTTCATACACAAATTTAAGGTTGAAAGGCCATATTCATGTAACCTAAACCCTACCTTGATGTTTTGTTTAGTTAATGATTGGTGTAAGGTTTTATCCACCCATCTAGCAAAGACTAATTTTGTCAAGTTTGTTGAATTTGCTTATAGCCATGGTTGCATTTATTTATTTCTTAAATGTAGTCTTGAATGGTTTGAAACAAGAGACATCTAGGGGTTGGAATGCATGTGAAGTATGAAAAAGGTAGGGTAACCATGTTTAACCCAAATTCTTGCATTTGTTCCATGGCTTTTAAATGTTATGTGTGAACCATGCCCATCCAAAATCAATAAATTATGATTGGATTGTGACACCTAGAACAAACCTATCAAAAAACAATAGGAATTCTTTGAATAGGGATCTTGTCATCCATGCTTCGGTTTGCATTGCCATGCATGTGCATAACTTGCAAAACTTGATGTAATTATTTTTCAACTTTTCTTTTTTTTAAATGTAAAAGTTTAATATAATTTACCACACAATTTACAATTAACCATTGTCAAGATTTGGGGATGTTTTTATAAACCATGGGTGAACTTTTTCTAGCCAGGACCTTAACTTTAAATTACTTATTGTTTAAATTCTAGATGTGATTTGGTTCATAGTTGTGTACGTTGTATAATGTTTGTAAGTTGCTATAGAAGGAACTACATGAAGTTGCACTCATCCTTTATGCTTTAAAGACTTCAAGTCCTTCAATAACCCTAATGTTTGCATTTGAACCAATACCATCGAAAGTTCCATGGTACTCCATGTTTAAATGGTGTTGGTTTTGGGTGAACTTTGTTATTTTAATCTTCAATTATTGTAATGTTATTGAAAGATCGCATTCTTGCATTGCTAGAATTTATGATATTGATTCTTACATCATCTTTCAAATCTAGATTTTGCAAATTTGCCTTTTTTATTTTTTGGGTTTTACTTGTTTTGCTTTGATAGTTAGGATTTTATTTGTGTGTTTCAAATCTACCCCTATTTTCACATATCCTTCTCCTTGTGATACTTGCTCTACTTTCATAATTGCAAGTCCATCATAAATATAAAGGTTTGTTCCCACTCTCCTAGATCCCTCTCCTTGTTCTTGTTTTATTTTCATAGTTAAAATTTGAACTAATTTATGCAACTTTGCCTCCTCCTCCACATATATTTTTCATTGTTCTACTTTGACACTTGGAATTTGATATTTTATTTTTATTTTCAAATGTATTATAGTAGGAATGACAAGCTTTATGAAAGATTCTAGTCCATCTTCTAGACTCTTTGGTAAGGAGGATTACTTGTATAATTGAAATGCTTGGGAAAAGAGGTGGAAGTGAGAGGTGGGGTTTTGTTGATGCTTATTAAAGGGTTTTTGTTGTTTTGGAGGGAAACGCAAAGTTCAAAAATGTGTAAGGCATAGTCAAAATGTGCTTCTTTAGATCCCTCGTTTACTAATCACAAACTTGGCCCCTCCATTTATTTATGCTTTTACAATATTTTAACAATGTGTTCAAGGTTAAATGTTAGTTAAATGTTGATAAATTATTGACCTAATGTTGATATGGCATTGTGACACAATGTTTGATCATCACAATGTGTTTCAATGTAATCACAACATCATATCAATAATTGTATCAACATTTAGTTAACATTTAACCTTGAACACATTGTTAAAATGTTGTAAAAACATTAAACCTTGTAAGGGACAGGTTTGTGATTAATACTATTGATCTATGATATCCAAATATCATGTTATGTTGAGGATTAATTATTTGAAAGCTTAATAATTTATAAGCATATTTTTCCATTGGAATTGGTCAAATTTCTACACATTAACTAATGATTGCATGCTTTCTTAAATGTGTTGTTTCATGATTTTGGGTTCTACAACAACAAGTACACAAAACTAGCTTTAAAAACTTTCTAGCCTTAACAAAATATTTTGTAATGAAATGTTCACTTGGCCAAATGGTTGATTTTTTTTCAAAATTGGAGTTTAAATGCCTTATAACCAAATGTTGCCATTGCATTTGGTCAAAGAATATTTCTTTAAATGATCACCAAATTCCCTTTTATCAAACATTGTCTTCACCTTCACCTTGAATCTTTTTCTACCAATGGGTGAAAAACACCCTATAACTTAACATCTAAAGCTTTAGCCTTTGAAATTGGACGACACCACCCTTCAATTTTGTGTAACAAACTATGACAAGTCACACCCCATAACCAAACATAACACATGCAATGGTAGTACAAATGTTTTTTTTAATGCTCCACCCAAACTTATAACCAAACATGAAACCCTTGTTTCCGATTGGATCTTCTCATAATTTTGAACACTATATTATTATTAGACCATGTGTTTGATCATATGTCACTTTTTGAACGATGAGCAAGACATGGGCATAATTTCAAGGGATGTTCCTTTGTACACAATATGAGCATTTGGTTATAGGGAGATGTTTGGTTATGGGCATGCTTTCCCTTGGTAGTGCATTTTTTGTTTGTTTGTTTGTTTGTTTGTTTGTGATCCTTTATACAAGTGATGAAACCTTGCCAAACCTAACAAAACTACAAACACCCATCCCAAAGGGAAAAGGGAAGTACAAAAAGAGAGCACCAATGTCCCACCAAAGAGATAGCATCCAAAGGAGCAAACACAAGAGACCCACAAAAGAATGCAATGGGGGGACTCACCAAAGGGGAAAAAAAATAGCAACCTAGGACTTTAAAAACATTGTTGTAAAGCATATTTGACATGGAGATGGGTAGGAAACTTGAAAAAGCACCAAGCCTAGAAGAGCTCTCCCTCCCTTGCAACCATGGTTTGTTTCACTATTGTAGTGGCCTAAACTCTCTATAGCACCATCAACATGGTTGCAAATACAAGACCTCTTCCCAAGGGACTACTTGGACTTTGGCCCCCTCCTCATAGTGTTTTGTCATTTTTAATTTTGTGATGTAGTTGAAGTGGTAATCATTCATAAGGCAATTTAGCTAGCCAAATTTGGCTAAAAAATAAAAAATAAAAAATTAAGCATCCTTCTATATTTTTGGCTATGTATTGAAACTAAACATGGAAACTAGCAATTAATTTTTATTTTTTCTTTAGAATGTTGTTTTGAAATGTGGCCAAAGAAAAACCCCGAAAAAAACACTAATTTTTCAGCACTCTGCAACAAAAAAATAAAGAAAAACCTTGATTGCTACCTAACTATTGAGCTATGGGGAAGAGGTTTTGTTTGACTTGCAAAAGATTTGCATGTGAATGGCAAAAGGGTCCCTTCAATTGTCAAAAGCATCTTGTATGTGAGGAGGAGGAAGGAGGCCCTTAAAATACAAAGAAGACAAACCTGGGGGCCACTCCCGGGCAAGATTTTGGGATTAACCCTTGACGTGACCTTACTTAGAGGGGTACAACTAAGGTACCTTACATTGAGGGTTAAGTTGATCTCGGGAAAGCTTTCCGGAATAACCCTTGATCGGTTACCTTACTTAGAGGGGAGAGCAAGGTCGCACAACAAGGAAGGGTTACGTTGTTCTCGGGTTTGAGAACTTGGATTACCACCCTCATTGCCATCCCTTCAAACAACTTAAATATCATATATTGTACATGAACAAATTTGGCACTAATTATATTAATAATAATAATAATAAATAAATAAATAAATAAATAAATAATACCAAAAAAGAAAAGAAAACCTAAAAACCTAAACACCCACCCCAATGAGAGTGGTGACCTAGGAGAACCATTTCCCCCCTTGCAAAGCACAAATTAGGTCAACATGATGAGTAGTAAGTAGCACCTCATGAGTATTTGGTATATTGATGCTATGTTTTGTCATCTCCTTTATGTGTGTGTGATCAACTTTTTTTCTCAATTGGGCCCTACTTAACCCCCCTCCCCCTCCCAATCCATTGTTAGTTTGGTGGAGTCACTAATAATAGTTTTTTTTCTTTTGTTTTTTTGTTGAGTACCTACCGCCTTCCAAATCCAACAATAACAACAAAGGTAAGTAGAGCACCAAAGCCGAGATGCAATTTGGGTGGTTGCCTTGAGTTTGAAAATTGGTACTAGGTAACACTTTTGATCACCACCAAGGATTCACCACCGAAAAAGGGCCTATGCTCTTTACCGGGGACCTTGACTATTGAAGATATGATGCCCCATCATTATTTCATCAACTTGGGGGGTGTGTTGAGATTGAATAAAAGATTGAATATTGGTTTATTTTCAGTGTAAAAATCATTCAATATTCAAGAACTTTTGCACAGCAAGTCCAAACAAACATCATGGACCCAAGCCCATGCACCTTCTCCTCCTCCTCCTCGTCGAGAGCTTTCCAACGATATCAAGAACACAATCTGAAGCATCCATCCCTGTTCGGTGAATCTCATACCTACAAAACAAAACAAAACAAACTACCTTCCTTCATAGATAGGATTTTTTTTCCCCCCACCCGTTTTAATCCATGTACTAGTAGCAAAGGATTTGGGTGGTTCACATTCAATGACTTGATACGTTGAATTTTGTTGCTTCAAAGTTCCCTATTCGTTCTTTTATGGCATCTATCCACTTCAATCATGCATCTTTGTATATATAAATTTTTTATAAATTTGTGTGATTTCTTACAATTATGTAAATATGATGTGAGAATTATATGAACAAAATATATATTTGAGTTTTTTGGCAATCCAAGAAAGAATCCAAAATAAGTCAATGTTACTCATAACCTTATATATATATATATATATAGTTAAGCAAACTAAAATAATGACCTTATTATTAACCCACACTTAAAGCCAAATTCTCTTGTGTGTGAGGATCTTTATCTTTGGGATTGGGAGAAGGTGCAATGACCAACTATGTCTTATTCGACCATTGAGTAGGCACATTGTGTGCAACAACATCCCTTTGGATCCACACCCACCACCCACTCACCCATGCACCCACCCATCACCTTTGCATGTGTGTGTGTGTGCATGGCTTTTAATATATGCAAAAGGAGCAATGACAAAGTTAGTACACAAATTTCAAAGAGCTCATGCTGATGTGTATGTATGTTACCGCACATGCCATAGAGTTAGTCACCCACGTTCTCCATCTCTCCACTATTGGATCACACCCCAAATTGAACATAGGGTTTTGTGTCATAAGAAGCGAACACACATTCATCGGAATTAGGGTTTAATCTTTTTAGGCTAAAAAGACAACATTTTTGGAAAGACATAGTATTATTATTAAAGGATCAAAATTTTAGTAAATTGTCATATGGTTAATCTTGTGAGAGCTTCAATGGAGGAGGGTTGCATACCTATTTGAGGGAAAATGGTTACCCACAAAAATTTGAGCATTTGTTTTCATGGGATAATTCATTTTTGAATGTATGGTCTTCAATATATCCATCCTATCAATTTATTTTTTCTGGCTAAATTTAGTGCATTGGATACTACTATTTTTTTAATAAAAATGGCTAAATAAATGTGTTTTTTTGGATGTTCTAATCACCAAATTTGTACAGATTTTTTTTGGAAATATCTCTATATGGGGTTCTAGCATGTAGCCGAAAATGTGGAGGAATCTCTTAAACATTTTTGAACTTTCATATCCTTTTTATATAGCCAAATTTGGCTAAACTATATTTACGGATGATCATGAGTTCAACTACATCACAAAGATGAAAAAGAATTTAACCTTGAGTCTAAGTGTGGTGGGGATAATAGGCACATTTTTTCTCAAAACTATCATTTTGCATTTTACATATCAACCACTATTCCTTTGTAACATATTCTAACAAAAGGAAATGATTTCTTTCATTTTCCTAACAATTTGAAAATATGAAATATGAGACAAAATGGGGAAATTTCATTAATCAATTAATAATAATACTAATAAATAAATAAATAAATAAATAATTTGTTTTTGTAAAATCCTCCAATTGGGTTGTACAACATTGTGGCATTCATATCAAGAGACAACCATATCATATTCCATTCATTCCAAGGGGTCCCCCTAAATTTGGAGGATTGGAACACTTTACACTTGAGAGGCCTTAAAATCCCCAAGGCCCTTAACTAGGGTCTAAACAATAAGGATTTGAGAGTGGTAGCCTAAGTCCCCTTGCCTTCAATCTTAGCTAGCAAGGGAC
>Ga0209208_10008087_pt1 | contig 14114 bp, 12 predicted proteins | sample S1TSphfallax_3_FD_187694 | JGI IMG/M metagenome (GOLD analysis project Ga0209208, IMG submission 187694) | Host-associated microbial communities from peat moss isolated from Minnesota, USA - S1T2_Fd - Sphagnum fallax MG (SPAdes) (version 2) | ecosystem: Host-associated > Plants > Peat moss >...
CCATGAAAAACTATTCGCTGGTGTTGGCGCGCTTCTTCAGGTAGAAGCCGATCCACATCACCATGGCGAAGTAGATGACGATGACGGCGATATCCAGCGGGGCGAGGTGCGCCAGCGATGAGCCGGCCAAGGCGAGGGAATCGATCGGGCGCAGACCCGAAACGGGCAACCGGCTCAAAATGGGGACGAAAGCCGGGGAGATGAGGTTGCCGAAAGATGCTGCGAAGTCAAACATGCCATCACCTGGGTGGAATCGTCGATTGCGGAATCATACAGGTCGCCCTGAAGGCGCCTGCTTAGTAAATGGGTTTACCTTCACCGCTGTCAAGCAAAATACGCTGTCGCATTCCGGCTGCGGAGCAGCGCTTTCCAGGCGCCGTCAAGGCCTTCGGGCAGAGAAGCGGAAAGTGGGGGTTTTGACGCATTTTCCTTCCGGTTCGGCTCGAAAAACCGCGTTCCCGCACAAGACTAGCAGGGAATCCCGTCTGTGAAAATCTTTCGATCATTTCATTCTTGTCATACCGGCCGGCAAACGTTACCTTAAAGTATGGAACTTGTTTATTTCGTTCCTCCCTCTCGTCGCGGTCTCGCCTCTGCGCCTCCCCGGCGCGCAATATCACCTCTGTCGTCATCCACGTTGCTTACGAGGAGTCAATTCCATGTCCAATTCCAATCCAGACCTCGGCCCGGTTGCCTGTAGCACCGGCGTCTCCCGGCGCAATTTCATGCGCCTCGCCGCAGCCGGCTCCGCCCTCGCCTCTATCCCCATCCTCACCGAAGCTCGCCTGGCCTACGCCCAACGCCCGCACTTCGCCGATCCCAACAAGGGCATCCACATCGATGCCAACGAAAATCCCCTCGGACCCTCCGAAGCCGCTCGCGCCGCCATCGCCGGCATCATCCCCAAAGGCGGCCGCTACGAGTTCACCATGCAGATGGACCTGGCAGAGACCTTCGCCAAGCTCGAAGGCCTCGATCCTGAGTCGGTGGTACCCTATGCCGGCTCCAGCGAGCCGCTGCACTACACCGTGCTCGCCTTCACCTCGCCCAGCAAGCCGCTGGTCACCGCCGACCCCGGCTACGAGGCACCCATGTGGGCCGCCAAGGCTGCCGGCGCGGAAGTCATCAAAGTGCCGCTCGCCGATCCCAAAGGCGCGGCCATCCATGACGCCAAGGCCATGATCGCCGCCTCTAACAACCCCGGCGTGATCTACGTCTGCAACCCAAACAACCCAACCGGCACCATCACGCCGCAGTCGGATATCGACTATATCGTGATGAACGCGCCCAAGGGCACCATCGTCCTGATCGACGAGGCCTACATCCATCTCTCCGACGCGCCCTCCTCGCTGCACTACGTCAAGGAAGGCAAGGACGTCATCGTTCTGCGCACCTTCTCGAAGCTCTACGGCATGGCCGGCATTCGCATGGGCTTCGCCGTCGGCCGCCCGGACCTGCTGGCCAAGCTCACCCCGCTCGGCGGCCAGAACTCGCTGCCCATCACCGCAATCGCCGCGGCCAAGGCCAGCATCACCGACCCGGAACTGGTCCCCAGCCGCAAAAAGCTGATTGGCGAGATTCGCGCTGAAAATCTGGCATGGCTCAAGAGCGAGGGCTACGCCGTCACCCCCTCCGAGAGCAACTGCTTCATGCTCGACGTCAAGCGCCCCGGCAAAGAAGTGCTGGCGGCAATGGCCAAGAAGGAAGTCTACATCGGCCGCATCTGGCCGGCCTGGCCCACCCAGGTCCGCATCACCGTCGGCACCCGCGAAGAGATGGCCGTCTTCCAGAAGACCTTCAAGGAAGTCATGAGCAGTCCCATGAGCGCAACCGCCGGCCTCACGCCAGAACCGCTCCACAAGCGCATGCGCGAGACACCCTTCAGCTACCTCTCGTAGGCGATCCGCAAAATCCAACAACAAGACAAAAGCCCTGCCATCGCGGCAGGGCTTTGCCCGTAGTACGGGAGAAGATAAGAACGCCGAATGCGTCCGTCAAAATTCAGCGGCGTCCCAATCAACTGGACGCCGCTGTCAAGACAGAGTTACACCGCGGAGCTAGAAAATGATCTTCAACGCAAACTCAGCATTGAGCGGTTCGCCAGGACCGAAGCCTGGGTTGCCAAGATACGGTCCAAGCGTTGAGCCGATCTGCCCGCCTTCACCCGCGTCCGGAAAGCCGACCGGGGCCAGGTTAGTGTGGTTGTAGATGTTGAAGACATCCGCCTTGAACTGGGCGCTCACGCGTTCCGTAATGGCCGTGGTCTTCAGGAATGAAACGTCCATCGCTTCGTAGCCGGGGTTGTAGTTTTGGCCCCGACGCGTGGGCGAGTACTTGCCCGATGCCGCATCCTGGAAAGCTGTGGGGCTGAACCACTGCACCACGCCGCCGGTAATAGCATGGGAAACTCCCGCCTCGGGATTCTTGACCACTTGCACCGCGCGGTCGGCATCTTCGCCGTTGCCGCTGGGGTTGGTTGCGGAGAGCACCGTATAGGGAGTGCCCCCATGGAACGAGAAGCCGGAATTCACTTCCCAACCATGCGTCAGCCGCTTCGGCCCCTTGAAGTTCGGAACCTGGTAGTCAAGATAGCCTGTGAGGGTGTTCCGCACGTCGAAGTCCGAGTTGCCATATTCCGCTTTCTCATCCAGCGGGTTCTGCGGAACGTAAGGCAGCAATCCGGTCTCGTAGTCTAGCGCATGCGACCAGGTATAAGCCAATTGAGCGGTCAGGTTGTGATAATTCTGAATCCGCAGCGAACTCTGCAGTGAGTTATAGATAGATCCCAGATTACTCCTGGCCTCATCGATAACCGAGAAGTTAGGAAATTGGCTGTAGTAGGGCCGCGTTGAGTTGGCGCCGCCGCTGCCTGGCGCTGCCGGATTGATGTCGAACAGCCCCAGCAGGTGTGTAGCCTTAGTGCCTACATAGCCTAGTTGCAGAATCACCGACGGTGTGAAGCTGTGCTGAAGGTTCAGGTCGAAATTCTGCGTATAGGACTGGTGAAAATGTTTGTCGAACGTGGAAATTTTCGTCACGCTCGTCGAGAGATTCGCGATAGCCTGCGCATAGGTTTGGAAGATCGGCACGCCTGGACCGATTACCGTGTTGATGCCCGCAGACTGGGCCACTTTCTCGCTGCCTGCCGGGTTGAGGCCGGGGCCAAAGACCGAGATGTTTTGCGCTCCGTTGTTTTGGAGCACCGACTTCATATATACCGAGTCCCAGTACCAGCCGTAGCCTCCGCGCAGCACCGTCTTGCCGGCTGGATCGAGCTGATAGGCAAATCCGACGCGCGGGCTGACGCCGCCCCAGAACTTGTCGTAGATGTTTGGAACCTGCTCACCCGCAACCGCGAGACCGCCAGAGACGGAAGGATCGAATACGGAGAGGTTTGGGTAATCGGAGTGAACCGGCCCTTCGTAGTCGTAGCGCGCTCCGTAGTTTAGACTCAGGCGCTTGCTCACCTGCCACGCGTCCTGCCCGTAGAGCGAGAAGGTATTCACGAAAACCTGCCGCTTGGGATCTCCGACGACAATCTCCGAGTTCTGTGGGTCGAAGCAGCCCGCCAGGAAGTCCGCCAGGTAAAGAACATTGGGGTCGAAAGTCGAGCTGGCCGAGTAGCCGGGAGCGGAAGTGCCGAAATTCGCCGTCGCCAGTGCATCGCATTTGGTTTTCGCAGGGTTCTTGTTGCCAGACGCCACTTCGAGCGGGTAGTACCACGGACCCTGGGTGCTGTCGAAGTAAATGGTGCCGCGCTCGCCCGTCTGGTAGAAGTCGTCCACCTGCGCCTGGCGGAATTCGCCGCCGAAGTGGAACTGGTGCGCGCCCTTGGTCCAGTTCAGATCTTCGTCGAGGTGGCCGGTAATGTCATTGCGGCCCGAGGGCGCGGTGACGCCGGTCGTGTCGAATCCGCTGCCGCCCGCCGTCAAACCGGCGCTGGCTCCGGTAGAGCCGATGATGATGTGCGGCGCGCCCACGAGAGAGGGATCGGTCACGCCGGTGTTCAGTCCAAGGCCAAGCGGATCGAAGGCCGTATCCGCATCGGAAAACACCTGATTGAAGTAGCTGACGCCAGCCGAGAGCTGATTGGTGATGCTCGTCGAGAGTACACGGTTGTAGACCAGCGAGTAGTTCTGCACATGAATCGGCGCGTTTTCGAAGTAGGCCGAAATCGGCGAACTCGTCGGCGCCGTCTGCGTTCCCTGCCCGACAAACCAGTTCGCGGAAAGGTGGTCCTTCTGCGTGAGCTGCTCATCCAGGTGAATAATCCCGTTGAAGCTGTGTCCGGTCAGGTTGCCGGTCGCGCGGAAGTTGTTGGAGGAGGCAGGCAGCGAACTGTTGACCGCCGAACTGGGCCACAGGCCAGCCAGCGTCCCGTTGCCTTCGAGCAGATTGTGCGCGACGGGATTCTCCGCGATCCCGTAGTAGCTCAGGACCGAATTGGCTTCGTTCACATAGGCAGTCGAAGGTTCGGTTCCCGCCGTCTCCGCGCCGATCAGAAAGCCCTGGTGTTCGCCGGCCAGGAAGAAAAACGTCTTGTCCTTCCAGATCGGGCCGCCAACCGAAAATCCGTAGTGCTGATTGCGCGTCTCCGCCTTACTGGTCAGAAATGGGTTTGTCTTTTGGAAAAACTCGTTGTGATTGTAGTAATACGCCGTACCGTGCAGTTGGTTTGTACCGGACTTGATAGTCAGATTTGCAGTGCCGCCGGGGTTGCGTCCCAGCGCCGTGGTACCCGCCGTCACGAATGAGAAGTTCTCGATGGCATCGATCGGCAGAATCACGCCGGCAATCGAAGAGACGCCGCCCTGATTCACCGCGGGAATGTTCCACCAGAGATCGTTGTTGTCCGTTCCCTCAATCTGCCAGTTGACCGAGTTCGACCGCGAACCGTTGACGCTAGCCACGCCAGCGCCACCGCCAGTCGAGAGGCCGGCAAATCCGGGAGTCTGGGCGATTAACTGCGTAAAGTCGCGCCCGCTGTTAGGCAAGTTCTGCACTACAACCTCAGACAGCGTGGTCGATTGCGTATCGGTTTGAGTATCAATCGCGAGGGAGTCGGCGGTGACTTCTACGGTAGTCTCCCCCGAAGATGCCACCGTTAGCTTCACCGGAAGCGTGTAGGTTACACCAGCTTCGACGGGCACTTTGTCTACCTTAATGCTCTTGAAACCGGTAGCTGAAACGGAAACAGTGTAGCTGCCCAACGGAATGGAAGCGAAAGCAAATTCGCCGGCGCTGGAAGAGATCGTCTTGTGCGTCGCGTTGGTTGCGGTTTCAATGGCTTCAACGGACGCGCCTGGGATTACGGCACCCGTCTGATCGGTTACCGTCCCGCTAATGCTGCCAAGAAAGGTTTGTGCGGATGCGCCAACCGATAGCATGAAGACTATCGTCAGCAGCGTAGATGCGAGCCAAAAATAACGACCAAGACTGCTGAATTTCATACGTACGTCCTCCAAAGAGCTTTCAAAGGTAGAGATTTCCTGTTCGCGTTCCGGAAAAAAGTAAAAATCGGATGCGAATCTGCCAATGCGCAAGCGCGCAGGGGCGATGAACTAATTTTTTTTGGGGAGACTACAACAGGATGGGAAGTAGGTCGTGACGTCGTGCATTCATTAACTTAATGACAATTGGATCAAAATTGCAATAGAAAAATTCCCGGCTGGCAACGAATCGGGCGATTTCCGCATCCGCGCCGCCCGTCGAAATGCCTCGCCGCTCCCGATCAGGCCGCGGCCGGCACTTCAAAGCCGCATGCCGCCAACTGCGCCAGCCCGAACTCCGTTCGGTCTGAGCGCTCCTCGCCTACCCCAGCGTCTTCCCAAACCCGCACCATCAATTCTCCGGATTCGTGCGCAAAGAAAACCGTTACCGAGTCCTCCGTCCGGGGCAGAACGCAGAAATCTCCGTCCTCCATCTCCGCGCTGGGAACGCTCATCGCGCAGGGGCGCGGCAGCGCCGACTTCAGGGTTCCGGCAATCATGTTGGCGATCTCCTTGGCTGCGTCCAGCATGTCGGACGCCTCCACACAATGCACCGGCTGCATCAGCATCGCCGCTGTGGCCGCAAGCGCCAGTCCGCGCGACAAACGCACTTCGATCCAGCCGTTCCAAACTCCGCTGAGGGTACAACCGCTCGCGACGTGTTCCACGCCGATGCAGCGCTGCGCGCTCGCCGTCCCCACCGCCGCCTCGACTGGAACCAGGCACATGGCAAGCATCTGCTCCCAAAACTGCGCGTTCGCCTTGTGAATGCTCTGGTTGGTGATCGCTTCATGCATAACAACGCCTCCGAGTGCGCAATCTGGGCCTCAGTGCAGACTCGGCGCACAGAAGATTGGCTCTCCTTCCTGTATCGGATTTTCATGGGAGTTCTTTAACGTTGTCGTCTCACAACATTGGATGTTGCGCATAGTGCAACAGCACGGCAACCGCGCAGCTAGTCAACCGCGTCGCCGCCGAGTCCGCCCGGCTAGTCAGAATCACCGGCACCTTCGTCCCCAGCACAATCCCCGCCAACTGCGCCCCGCCCAGATACTCCAGTTGCTTGGCCAGCATGTTCCCGGACTCCAGATCCGGCACCACCAAAATGTCCGCCTGCCCCGTCACCCGGGAGACCAGCCCCTTGATCTGCGCGGCCTTCACGCTGACGGCGGTGTCAAACGCGAGCGGCCCGTCCAGCACCCCGCCGGTAATCTGCCCCCGATCCGCCATCTTGCACAGCGCAGCCGCGTCCAGCGTCGACTTAATCTTCGGGTTCACCGTCTCGATCGCCGAAAGCAGCGCCACCTTCGGCTCCGGAATCCCCAGCGCATGCGCCAGGTCGATCGCATTCTGCACAATGTGAACCTTGTCCTCAAGCTCCGGCTCAATGTTGATCGCCGCGTCGGTAATCAGCAGCGTCCGCGCGTAGGCCGGCGTGTCCATCACAAACACGTGCGAAATCCGCCGCGAAGTCCGAAGCCCTGTATCCCGCACCATCGCCACGCGCATCAACTCATCGGTATGCAGGCTTCCCTTCATCATCGCCAGAGCGCGCCCGTCGCGGCACATGGCCACGCTGATCTGCGCGGCCTGTTCTTCGGTGGAGGCGTCGAAGATGGGGTAATTTGCAATCTCCAAGCTGAGCTTTTGGGCGAGCGTCCGGATGGCCGCTTCCGGCCCTACCAAAATCGGCAGAACAATCCCCGCCTCTGCCGCCTCCACCGCCCCGCGCAGGGCCACATCCGAGAGCGGCCAGCAAACCGCCGTGGTAATCGCCGGCAACTCCCGGCAACGCTCCAGAAACTGGTGAAACACATGAAAATCCGCCGGATGCCCCACCAACGGGTCCAACGCCACCGATTCGCCCAACGTTGCCAGATCGCTCATCCGCACCTGTCTCCCGGCAGGCAAAAGCCCGCCTCTGGATCATTCTCGCCGGTTTCCTCGCTCCGCGATAGAACCCATGTCACATCGCGAACATGCGGCCACCCTGTATGATGGCGCCTCGCAATAGCCCTGCATCACTCAGCGGAAAGGCGCACGCCATTGGCCGCAGCGGTGGTCTATTCTGGATCAGCGATCGGAAAACCGATTCAGACAAGGCAGGCAAACCAATGTGGTTTTTGGGTATGGACGTAGGCACAAGCGGCACCCGAGCCGTGCTGGTGGATGAAAAGGGGCAAATCGTCAGCTCCGCCTCGGAAGAACACGAGCCCTTCCGCACCCCCCACCCCGGCTGGGCCGAGCAGGACCCGGAAGACTGGTGGCGCGCCGCGCTCGTCAGTATCCGCGCCGCCATCGCCGCCGCGCCCACGCCTCACGAGCCGATCGCGGGAGTGGGCCTTACCGGCCAGATGCACGGCGCTGTCTTGCTCGATAAAGACGGCATCGTCCTGCGCCCGTCCCTGATCTGGTGCGACACCCGCACCCAGCCCCAGTGCGACTGGCTGCACGCAACCATCGGCTACGACCGGCTCATCGAGCTCACCTGCAACCCCGCCCTGCCCAACTTCACCCTCACCAAGCTGCTCTGGGTCAAAGAGCACGAGCCGGAGATCTTCGCCCGCGCCGCGCACATCCTCTGCCCCAAGGACTACGTCCGCTTCCGCCTGACCGGCAGCTACGCCATCGACGTGCAGGAAGCCAGCGGCACCCTGCTGCTCGACGTCACCCACCGCCGCTGGTCGCTCGAGGTCGCCGCAGCCGCCGGAATTCCGGAGAGCTGGCTCCCCGACCTCTACGAATCCACGCAGGTCTGCGCGGCAATCTCCCCAGAAGCCGCCAGCTTAACCGGCCTCACCCCCGGAATCCCGGTCGTAGCCGGCGCCGGCGACCAGGGCGCGGGCGCGGTCGGCATGGGAATCCTCCAACCCGGCTCCGTCTCCGCTACCATCGGCACCTCCGGCGTCGTCTTCGCCGCCACCGCCGAGCCCATCCAAGACCCCAAAGGACGCCTGCACACCTTCTGTCACGCCGTTCCTGGCCGCTGGCACGTCATGGGCGTCACCCAATCCGCCGGACTCAGCTTCCGCTGGCTCAAAGAGACATTTTTTGCCGGGGAAAATTACGATTCCCTCACCGCGGCGGCCGCCAAAGTCGCCCCCGGCAGCGACGGCCTCCAATGGGCGCCCTACTTGCTCGGCGAACGCACCCCCCACCTCGACCCAGAAGTCCGCGCCGCCTTCGCCGGCATCTCGACGATCCACACCGCCGCGCACTTCGTCCGCGCCACGCTCGAAGGGGTCGCCTACTCGCTCAACGACACCTTTTCGCTCTTCGCGGAACTCGGCATCCCGGTCACCGGCATCCGCCTGGGCGGCGGCGGCGCGCGCGGCCCGCTCTGGCGGCAGATTCAGGCCGCCGTCTACGGCCACGCCGTTGAAATCCTTACCGCCGAAGAAGGCGGAGCCTTCGGCGCGGCGCTCATGGCCGGCGTCGGAGCAGGCCACTGGCCCGATCTCGACCAAGCCTGCGCCGCCGGCATCACCGTAGCCGAGCGCATCGAACCCGACCCATCCTGGCTCACCGCCTACGCCGCCGGTTACGCCCAATGGCGCAAACTCTACCCCGCGCTCGCAACCCTGCGCTGAGTTCAGAAGCGGCATCCGCTCATTCGCAGGTCAGATTCGCCCTCCCGCGCACCGTCGGCACGTTCTGCGTGTCAGGCGGCAGATTCGGATCCTTCGGCGCGACCGCCTGCACCTCGGCCGTTCCCGTCCAGCCTTTCACGCAAGTGGCCACGCCAGCGGCGCTGACCGAGATCGGCCCTACCACCTTCGGTCCCGCGGCATCGCAGAGGTCGCAAACGCTCTGCGACCAGTCCACCTTGAGCGGCGTCACCGTCACCGGAGCGGCGCTGAAAGTCCCAGTCGCCACCAACTGCACCGTGCCGTTCTTCGCCACAGCCGGATTGGGGCTGATCGAAATCGACTCAAGCACACGGCCAGACCCGCCGCAGCTTACGGCAATGAACATGCCGAGCGTAAAAATGAGCGAACCCGCCAGTCGTTGCCATCGCATCTTGAATTTCCCCGTTTCGCGGCCTGGCGCGGAATCGGCATCGACCGCATTTTCACAGCAAGCGATTCCAGCAGCCCAGGCGAATCGTGGCGATTTCTTCAGAAAATCGCCACCTTCGCGGAGGCCAAGACGCAAGCGGGTGACGTGAAAATGCTCTATTTCTGAGGCGTCAGCGCGCCGCGCGCCGAAATCTCAATCAATACCTCTTTCTCGACGTGAATCAACGCATTGCTCGGGTCCTTGATCCCCCATGCCACGTAAGGAATCATAAAGTGCGTCACCGCGATCAGCGACTCCGCATCTTTCGCGTCTTTGCTCAGCGCGAACTCCATCACCAGCGCGTGTTTCGTCCCATGCAGCGTCATCGTCCCATTCACCGAAATCTTCTGGATCGCCTGCTGGGGGTCGTAGCCGTTCACATGGCTCACCTCGTAGGTGGCCACGGGAAAGCTCGGCACCTCCAAATACTCCCTCTTCATCTTGCCGTCGCGGGTATCGTTGCCACTCGCGCCCGAGCCGGTATCCACCACGATCGTGCCGCTGGCGTCGCCGGTTTGCGGATCGAAGTCGATCGCCCCCGCGCTCATGTGGAACGTGCCATGCACCGTGTGGATCGTGTCCTTCAGCGTGAAGTTGACATCCGTTTGCGCCGGGTCCAGACGCAAATGCAACTTTCCCGTCTGCTGAGCGAACGCGGCCGGCGCGAGAATGGCGGCGAGCGCTAAAACCGCGAACGACTTCATGGCATCACTCCTGGGTATCTTGCCTGCTGAGTGTTGTTTGAGCGCGGCCGCATTTCAGCCGGCAACTGCCTGCGGAGCAACCACGGCTCTTTGAGCAACGCGCGTCAGCCGCGCCGTCACCCGCATCACCCCCGGCCACACCCGGAGGCAAAACGGCAGCACAGCCCGCGCGAGCGAGTTGCTCAACCCATCGGCGGCAAACTCGGCAAGGCGCATCTGGTTGAGCAGCGCGGAGCGCAGTTTAGGCTGGAAGGCGGGCGCCGGCACACCCTCAAGATAAGCTGTCGCGGCACGTCGGGCCGTATGCAGCGCGATCGAGATGCCATCGCCAGTGAACGACGGGATGACGGCCGCCTGATCGCCAATGCAAAAGAGCCCATCCTCGGTGGCGCGCCGGACGTAGCCGTACGGAATGTGCGTGATGGCGAGCGGCTTCGCCAGCAACGGCTCCGCGCCAGCCAGCCGCATCGCCAGGTGCGGGCAGTGCTCCTGCATCTTCGACAGGTAGTTCTCCCACCGGCCGCCCATCCGGATCAGATGCCTCTGTTGCACCACGCAGCAAAGGTTGGCAATCCCGTCCTCCACCGGCTGGATGCCGCCATAACCCCCAGGGTAGAGCATCAGCTCGGATGCGCCAGCGAGGTCGGCCGTCTGCGCAGGCGACAGGCGAAAATACATCTTAAAGGCGACCCAACGCTCCGGATCGTCCGGCCGCGTGTGGCCGCGAAGATCGTGCTTTCCCGTTGCCAGGAAAGCCGTGGGAGCTTCCCGCGTGGAGCCGTCGTCAAGCGTAGCCTGCCAAACGTCTTCCGCCGTCCGGGCCAGAGCGCGCACACTGCGCCCCTGCTCGACCCGGACCCCCGCGGCAACGGCCTGGGCGATCAGCGCCGTATCCAGCGCCTTGCGCGTAAGCGAGGCCGCCGGAAACGGCAACGGAGCCTGCGCCGCGCGCCGGGCAGCCGCGAGCCGCACATGATCGATGGGAACGGCGCCAAGGGAAGCCACGTCAATGCCCAGCGCGTGCAGATCCTCAAGAGCCTCGCCGCTCAGGAACTCGCCGCAGACCTTATGCCGCGGCGCAAGCTCGCGTTCAATCAGAGTGACGCTTCGCCCCTTGCGCGCAAGCGCGATCGAAGCGGCACAGCCGGCCACTCCACCGCCGAGGATCAGAATTTCATCGGGCAAAACATTGCTCCTGGCGACAGGGTTTTCCATCCATCTGTGGCGGATACCATCTTCTTAGTGGACGCACAGCAATCAGTTTGGCACGTCCCGGTTGAAAATTCGTAATTTTGAAGTTGGCTGAAGCAAAACACCCCTGGGACTCAGAACTGGAAGTGAAAATATGTCGATTTCTCCTGGCGATCGAACGCGGCATCCCGTTGCGCTCGTCCAATCGGCATCTGACCAAGCGGGAACTGGGAACAAGAGGTACCTGGATGAAGCGAAGCAACGTCGTAGCAGTCGCCTGTGTGGCGATTGCGTTGGCCGCCACTGCGCCCGCGGAACCGATTCCGGTCAAGCACATCCAAAGCCCTATGCATCGTTCGATGGTAGCGCGAACCGAGGCGGGAAAAATCCTCGCCAATGGTGAATTTACGCAGGCCGTGGATGGCGATGAAGTGACGATGCGCCTGACCTATCGCTTTGCGGATGGCTCGATCGACGACGAGACGACCACCTACCGGCAGCAGGGCGCCTTCCAGCTGGTGCGCAACCGTCACATTGAGCAAGGGCCGTTTTTTGCCAAGCCCGTCGATTTTGCCGTCGAAGCCGCCTCTGGAACGGCGATCACCCGGACAGTCGACAAGAACGGCAAAATACACGTCGAAACCGCGCAAATACACCTGCCGGACGACCTGGCGAACGGTTTTGTAGGCACCTTGCTGCTCAATGTGCCGCCCACCGGAACTCCGTTTCGCGTGGGACTGCTGGCGCCAGTCGGCAGCGGCCGATTGATTCGCCTCCTGATCTCGCCCGAGGGCGAGCAGCCGTTTCAGACCAATGGACACACCCTCAAGGCGACCGTCTTTCGCATCCATCCCGAGCTGGGAGGCATCGTCGGCATGATCGCGCAGCTCATCGGCCTTCAGCCCAAAGACGTGATGGTCTGGATACAGGAGGGCGAGGAGCCTGCCGTCGTAAGGATCGTTGGCCAGCTAGGCGGCTACGGTCCCGTCGTCGATTCGGAACTCGAGGGAACCAGATTCGAAAAATAGGACATCCGGCAACATCGGCGCCGTCAGTCGCGCCCAGTGGTCAACTCGCGCCAGTTGATCCCAACGTCCACGATCAGCAGCGAGGCGAGCGTGAAGGCGATCACGCCAACTGCGGAAAGCACATCGCCCAGATGGCTCCAGTACGCCGGCACCAGGTTCAGCACCCGGCTGGAAACAAAAGTAAACGTAACGGCGTACGAACGCGCCATCCATTGGCGATGCACGCCGATTTGCCCGTTGCGCGCGGTAAGGAATGCGGCCGTGGTGCAGACCATCCACGCGACCCCCTGCATCGTGGTTCCCGCCAGACCCGGACGGCCCCACGCAAGAGCGATCCCGGTGAAGGAGCCAACAAAAACCGAGACGACGTAGATGCGGCCGAGAATCCGATGAAGTTGCAGATGCCGCTGGCGAAACCGCGTGGAGAACTGCAACGGGCCCGCCAAAAGCGCGAAAGTTCCCGCCAGCGTATGCGGAATAAGCAGTCCCCGGTCGGCGATGACCTGAAGACGGTAAGCGTGATACATCGGATAGTCGGCGATGAGGAGGACTTCCGAGGTGATGAAGACGAAAATCACCGCCAGCCCGAGCGAGACCCAGAGAATCGTCTTGAATCTGGAACGGCCTGCGCTGGTTTGGATTCGCGTGGAAGTTGCCATGATCCTCCTCTCAGTTGCTTGGACAGAATGACGCCCAGGAAAGGCATGAACTTTCCAGGCATCCGGGGAAGCTCCCGATCTTACTTCCACCGCCCCACGCACAACCGACCCGGCCGCCAAGGCTCCAATGTCGCCGCCTCTCGCGGAACCCCAGCCGCCGCCAGCAACTGCTCCCAATCCTCCGTCCGGAAAGCCCGCCGGAACGACACCGGCCCATCGTGCCGGACGAACCGGTGCCACCCCGCTACCGTCGCCAGCCAACCGAACATCTGGGATGCGCGCTCCGACCGCTCCAGATCGTTGATAAACCAACCTACCCGTGCGGTCGTTTCCATCCACCCGAGCAGCGCGATAATCTCCTCGTCCTCCAGATGATGCGCCATCAACGAACTCACCACGATGTCGATCGGCGTCTCCGGCCTATAGACCAAAGCATCCCCAGTCACCCAGGAGATACCCAATTCCGCCGGCGTGGACTCCGCCGCCGCCCGCGCCGCATAGGGATTCAAATCGATCCCCGTCAACTGCACGGCAATCCCGCGCCTCCGCGCCCAAACCGCAATCCGCCTGAGCAGATCGCCGCCCCCGCTGCCAACATCCACCATATGCACCGGCCGCTGCCGATCCTGCGGGAACCGCTCCAGCCACTCGAGCGTAGGCCGGTACCCCAGCAGCCAGCGGTTCACCTGCTCCAGACTGCGCAAACAGTCGCGGAAATCCTCATAGCCGCAATCGCCATCCATCAGCTCCGGCAAATCTCGCGGAGAAACCCGCCGGCTAAAGTCGATCATCGCTCGCGCGTCCCGAATCGGAAGTCCTTTCAACAAGAGTTGTCATCCTGAGCGAAGCGAAGGACCCGCTTCTAAACTCACTCCAGTCCACCACAAATCTTGTCATCCTGAGCGAAGCGAAGGACCCGCTTCTAAACTCACTCCAGTCCACCACAAATCTTGTCATCCTGAGCGAAGCGAAGGACCCGCTTCT
>Ga0209208_10008088_pt1 | contig 14113 bp, 13 predicted proteins | sample S1TSphfallax_3_FD_187694 | JGI IMG/M metagenome (GOLD analysis project Ga0209208, IMG submission 187694) | Host-associated microbial communities from peat moss isolated from Minnesota, USA - S1T2_Fd - Sphagnum fallax MG (SPAdes) (version 2) | ecosystem: Host-associated > Plants > Peat moss >...
CTATATACAACATAAGCCCACACTTTTGAACAAAGGATATTATGGGACAAACTATGTTACTATTGGGGAATATTTCTTGGGTGCATGTTGCATGCATGTTGCCCCATATCATTGCTAGAATATAATTTTCATTCCTAACTCGTTTTCATCATCAGTTTTGACCTAGGATTTACAACAAATTAACTATTTATTGTGATTCACACTAATTAGTTTAATTAGTTATGGTGTCTCCTAAAGATTAAAAAGACCTCTTGTGGCAGTGGGCCACTTTGATTAGCATATTGCCCAAAAATCTTTGAAACTTTGGGAATATTCTATTCATTGGCACCCACATTGACTTGCAAACCATACTTGTATGAAAATAACAAAACCACCCAGTGCACCTTTAGTCATCAAAAGCTTTCCAATACTAGTAAAAACACCTTAGAAAATTCCAGATATATATATATATAGAATTTTTACTTATGAAAATACTCAAAATTTAATAATTCATGCATTGCAAGTCTAAACATTCTAAAATCACCTTGGTGCAACCCTAGTCATCAAAAGCTTCCAAATAATATCAAAAACATAACTAAGGGTCCTTTAGTTTAGGAGATTTTGATGTGACAAAACAAAAAGGTGTAATTAAGTTAATAAGTACCAAATTAATTGTAACCAATGTTGGTCTAGTACATAGGTTGACACTTGGTATCAACATTGGTATTAAAAACTTGACTATATTAATATCTACTATACTTGGTACCCATCCAATATTTGTACACCCTTGGTATGTCTTTTGGAAAAACCCATTTAAAATTATATCAATTTAGCCTTATAGTTTTGATACTAGGATGCATACTAATATTTAGGGTTTAGTGCATTCATATCACCTAGATTGAAGCGTTTGAAGGATTTAGGGTTTCATGGAAAATTGTCTCTTTCATTTGGTTTTATATTTTTTACAATGACATTTGTAGAGTATGATTTTTTTTTCATTTGGTTGCAAAGTAATTAACAAGGAGGTCAAAAAGTCTACAATTACTGGCATCACTAATGAATTAGTGTAAGAACCTATTGGCATCATGGATGAAACCCACTACAAAGTTGATGATTGAGAGTGTTGAAGTTGATGTTAAGCAATAAGTGTCCTAGGGTGTTTAACTTGCTAAATTGCAATAGAACCAAAAATCTTAGCTCAAGTGCATCATCAAGCCTACCCTACTTGGGCATTATAATGATCCATCACCAATAGTCCATGTTCAAGTTGTTTAGGTGATGTGGTGCATCATGTGTCTTTGCATCACAAGTCAAGTTTCAAGTAGCAACAACACTACAGGATCCAAAATATATATTATTTCTTTCAACCATACACATGGCATCATATTCAATATGAAAAAACATGTTGTGAATGAACATAAAGTTGTCCTGATTCAATACAAAGAACATAAGAAGGTGATAAAGGAAGGTGGTGCCAATTAACAAAAAAGGGGAAAATGGAAAAGAATATCTCCCACATCCATTTCAATTTTTTTACAAATTGTCCAAAGTTGGGTTTCCAATCCAAAATAGTTGAAATGATCCATACAAGCCTAATGACTAAAGTCAACAAAGGTTTTTTTAAAATATGGTATTGGTTATTGCAAAGTTCATGGTTATGGTGACTTGTGATGAAACAATGTGATTAAATCAAATTTTCATCACAAAAACAAATTGTTCAATAACACATCCCAAATATGTTGGTAGAGGTGATGGAAGTGTATGTCTTCCTAGCCATTATATAAACACTATTACATTTGACCTCTAGATGTCCATAACCTAATTTGATACATTCACACTTGTCATGAATTTCATCAATGATGATTGGGTGCCTTGCCATGTTATAATAAGGGTACCTCTAAAGCAACATTAATAGAATAAGTGAAATTTGCTTTGGTTGAATGTTGATTATAGGCAAGATCATTACTTACATCAAGAATGAGGGCACAAACTTAAACACCCTTGCTTTTACATTGATAAGGGTTATATCATGTGCATTGTTATAGTTTCCTTCAATCTTTAATGGCACATGTTTTGGCCATGTAATGTCTAAGGCATGTTAGTATGCCATTAATGATACTAAAATTGGTATTGGGATGTAGGTAGTGAATGTGGAAGAAGTGCAAAATGTTTTGCAAAAAACCATAACATGGCCAAAAAATTTGGGAAAAGAGAAGCAAAAATGGGAATTGGCATATATATATAAAAGTTAGTTTCATTAATACAAAAATGGGGTGTAATTCATTAGCCTAAATCACTATGGGACATTAAAAATGAAATAAACTCACTGCATTTTTGTGATTTCACCCTAATTAAAGTTATTTCATTATAATATCACTATGTAAACATCATGTTTCACTATTAGTTGACATAATTCACTATTATAATTAATTGTGGTAAGAGGTTTATTCTTATGTTATTGTTTTAAATACCATATGTTATTTTATGATATACCCTATAATTTTAGGCTAGCTTTGTTATTCTAACTTATACCTTAAGTTATTATAAATTATTTTATCTTAAGTGTAACAACTTAAAATAATCTAAAATATAATATAATGACCTAAGGTAAAATAACCAATGATAGCCTATGAAAAATAATTTAGAATAACCTACAATAAAATAACTACCTATGATAATCTAACCTAAAATATCCAATAATAACTTAGAATAAAATAACCATCAATAGTTGTAATATAACTTAAAATAACCAAAAATCGTCATTAATAGAATAACCATTATTAACAAATAATAAAATAATCACCAATGGCCTACAATAAAACAACCAACAATAACCACTAATAAAATAACCACCAATAGCTTATGATATTTTAACCTACAATAATCACCAATAAAATAGCTATTAATAGCCATTAATAAAATAACCACCAATAGCCATTAATAGAATAACCATTAATAACCACCAATAAAATAATCATTAATAGCCACTAATAGAATAGCTATTAATAGCCATTCATAAAATATTTCGACCAATAACCATTAATAGCCTATGGCAATTTAACTTAAAATAAACACCAATAGTCACCAATAGAATAACCAATAATAACCAGCAATAAAATAGCCTATAGTAATATAACCAAGAAAAACCAATAATAACATATGGTGAAATAATTTTTGATAGCAAAAAGTAACCAACAATAACTTCACATAATAAATAAAAACCTAAAATGAAATAGCTTGAAATAACAAAAAATAACAAAAAATAGCCAAAAAAACTTATAATAGTTGTAAATAGCCTAAAGAAAAATAGCTTACAATAATAATAAAAAACATAAAATAGCCAAAAATAACTTATAATAGTCGTAATAACCTAAAGAGAAATAGCCTACAATAGTAAAAAAAACATAAAATAGCCAAAAATAACTTATAATATTCATAAATAGCCTAAAGAGAAATAGCCTACAATAGTAAAAAAAAACATAAAATAGCCAAAAATAATTTATAATAGTTGAAAATTGATTAAGGTGAAATAACCCAAAATAGCCCAAAATAATTTAGAATAACCGAAAATAATTTAGAATAGCCATAAGTAGTTGTAAATAATGTAAGGTGAAATTTTAAAAAAAATGAAAATAAGTCTTAAAATAACTTAAAGTAACCGAACATAGGTAATATTATTATACTAACAAACATGTTATCCATTTATTAAACTTTTTTTTTCAAAAAAATGGTAATTGAAATGTTATTGAATAGTGATATTCAAAGAAAAATTGTTCAAATGATTTTACATTTTCAAAAGGAAATAAATGTAATTATGTACATTATTGAAAAAAAAATTAAATTAAACTTTAATCATTTCATTTGGACAAAATCTTAATAAGATATGAATTTTCAAAGTTTATGTTTTTATAATGTTTAAATTGAAATATTTGATAAATAGAATCGAATGTAACACATTATCACAATAAATGTGGTGACTTGATGGTAGGGGTGTTTGTTTCCATCATAAAGTTCAAGGGGTCAAACTTCACAATTGGTGTGTTTGTGGTCAACAATGGTAAAATGATTAAATACGTTTTTATATAATTCCTTAGAGTAGCTGCCTACTTAAGTTGATTACAGTAGCCTCCCACTTAAGTACACACCCGTTTAAGTACGCATTTTATGACAATTTTTTTAGGGATTAACATTTTTCAGTGGAACATATCATGAATCGTCATTTAACGCAGGTTTTGGTTTTTTTTGCGTCTGGCTTTGAGGACGATTGCTCGGACCTTGGCCTGGAACTCTTCAAACGATTTTTTGAGATCGTTGAATGCTTTTTCGGCTTCTGTTTGAACGTTAGAGCAGAGCAACTGATCCTCAATATCGAGAATCTGCTTATACAAAGACTCAAATCCATGAAATTCAACTCTATCTTGTGACTCGACAATCTGCTCTGGTTGATTAACATCGCTATCTTCATCAAGCCCTGCTTCATTAATCTTCATCGATTCCAACAGCTCTTCGATGTCTTCCAACATTGCTACGGCATATTCTTCATTGCTTTCGTCATCAATATGAACAAATTCTTCCAGTTCTGATTGGTTGATCGATAAATTTAAGCTTTCGATGGTTTGGGCTAACTCAATGGCAATGACGTTATTTTCGCTCTCAGCCCTTGGTTCCGGTTCCAAGTTCATGAGCTCCGCCTTACTGAATGCATTTTTGATAGAGCTTGACGAGACGGAATCCCAGGCTTTTTTTACATAGCTTGCGGCATCCAGCAAGTGCGCTGGATTTCCATAGGAAACTCCTACTGCACCTCGTCGTAGTCGTTTTCCCAATTCTCTTTTTCGTTGCTTTAACTGTTCGTCAAGCTCGTAGAAGTCGATGATATCCTTGAAATATAAATATTTGTATCGTTTCTTGAGAGCGGCGATGATTCCCATATCACAAGGTTGTTTCCAGCTGGTACAGTTCGAAGGAAAGAATATTACGCGGATGTTGTCGTGTTCGAAGGCGTCAAAGTGTCCCGGCACATTATCCATCAGTAAGAGAACGGGACGTCTTGTTCGTCTTTTGACTTTTGGAACAAAGACTTTGTTGAACCATTTCTAGCCATAATAGTGACATACGAAATACGAGTATTTTTCGAAGGTGCTCAAAAATAAGTATTTTCAAGTATTTTTTAAAAAGCATTATAACGATACAAAGGCTTGAAAATTGGCCTTTGTATCAAATATTTTCAAGTATTTTTTAAAAAGCCCAAAAAAACGTATAATAGACGTATGTTTGAATCAAATTGAGCGTATGTCACTACTATGTTTCCAGCAGGTTTCCACGTCCATCCATGCTTTCCCTTGATTGAAATAAGGAACTGGCCAGTGTCGGTCTTTAATACACGTTGGCTCTTTCGGCTTTCCAATCATTACGCAAGGAATTTTATGTGTTCCAGATGCGTTGGCACAAACTATCAGAGAAAGACGATCTTTCGCTTTCTTTTTGCCTCTAGTGCTTGAAATGTCCTCGTTCGGCATTAGAATGGAATATCTAGGAAGCAGACGGAAAAACAATCCAGTCTCGTCCATGTTGTAGACGTTCTCAGGGTCGTATTGAGTGATGATAGAGTATAATTCTTCTAATGTTGATAGTAATTTTGGGTCATTTTTGTCAACCTCAACTCCTTCTCCATGAAGAAGCATTTTTTGTAGACCTTGGCGTGTCCTGAAACGACTAAGCCATTGCCATGAAGCCTTAAAGTCTGAATCGGAAATGGATAATGTAGAAGCAATACTTTTCGCTTTCGCAATGGCGAAAGATGGTGGTACAGGGAGCCTGGCATGGCGCATGTTGTCAATCCAGATGTACAACATATCTTCAAGTTCGGTAAATCGTCCAACTGAAGTTCTAAAGGTCTTCTGCTTAACTTCTTCAGAGAGTAAAGCGGATCGTTCAAGAATTGAATCTCATTTCTCCCAGACCTTCCGGATAGCGCCTTCATTAACATCGTACTCACGCGCTAGAGCGCGTTTGCTTGGAGGGTTCGTCTTGCTTAGTTTTGAGATGATCTCGCAGCGCTAGGACTCATTTAGGCGCTTGCCGGTCAATTTCTTCGACATTGCAACGAAACGCAAGCGATTTGGGAATGGAGCGTCTAAAGTACGCACCTACTGGTAAAGTACGCATAAAACTCCGAGGTTCAAGTTGCGTACTTAAACGGGAGACTACTGTACATGGCCTATGTATTTAGGCTATGTTTTTAACCTAGCATAAATAATGAACGTGACAATAATTCATAGGCTGAAAATCATGAAATTATCAATAATATTAAATATTGCATTAAATATTGAATAATTTAAATGTAATTGATTTCCATGTTGCCTAATTAATTAACTAGTAAATTAAATGGCTTGATAAATTTGTATATCACTTGAAAGTAACCTTGTTTCACTAGGTAATAGTGGATCAATTCATTGTCCATAACAACTCATTTTTGTTCAATAGGGGGTAGACTAATTTCACCATGGTAAAACTGTCCAAATCCACTCAAAATCTAATGAAACATAGAGTGAACTAGGATGAATTTTGGTGTAATGCTTGAGATTTCATAAATTAAAAACATTAATCAAAACTTGAAGCTTGTTTTCTTCCAAGAAACCTTGGAATATTTTAATGCCATAAACCTTTGCTACAATCGAGAAACCTCTAAGTTGTAGGCCTAAATACCATTAGGTTCAACATGGGCCAATGTAAAAGTCATGGCAAAATCCTTGGGTTTTGTGATGAAATAGTGTATTTTGAACCAAACCAAAAGGCATTGGTTGTTTTTAGATGTTTTGCTTGCTGCAATGGGATTATCAAGCTTGGGCATCCAAAAAACCACCTTTAATGTGGGAAAAATTTGAAATAGAGTTGGAAATTTATATGGTAGAATGGGGCTTGAGGTAATTGGTTTGTTGAAGCCTTTTATAACATTTGTTGTGTTTTTAAATGCTATTGTTCCACACTTGTTTGTGTGGTCTCCAACTTGATCCAAGATTCAAAGGCAACATGTAATGCATCATCTGAATATGTGGGCAGGGATAAAACAACAAACAATTGTGGAAGAGTATGATTAGTAGGTGTTGGTGCCTCTTGGTGAAAGTCTCCAAGTATTTGAACCCCATGAATGAAGAAAACCCTCCTCCTTTAGCACCTAACAATGATGACTTTTTGTGAGGAGTTGTAACTTTTATAAAGGAAACTCGTCTTTTTTTGGCGAAAACAAAATTGTCATTGTTTCATCATATAGCTATGCAAGAATGAATTCATTAAAGTCTATCACAACATGAATAATTAAAAATTGATAATGTTAATTTTGAATATGGTTTTAAATTTATGTTTGTATGTAATCTAGAAAAATTACAAGTGTGACAATCCAAATTGTCCATTTATTCATGCTTTCACCCTTCACATGTTAGTTTGATATATTAAAACAAGGCATACACATGTTGAAATTTTGTATTCAATCTATTTTTAGATGTTTTATTAATTTATCATGACATCATTTTAATGTAGGCATACAACAACCCATAGGGTGAATGCACACCAAGGTGGACCAAAAATGGCACATGTGGAGTCCATAAATTTTTAATTTTTTTTTAATTCAAATATTTTGTTTCTTGGGAATGTAAAATTGTCCATTTGAAAGTAAAAGGCATGTGGAATACCTAAACCTTAAACTTACAAGTTTCTAAATTGTGACACATGTTTTGATTTGATTAGATAGGGGAAAAGTTAAAAGCAAAAACATGAGTTTTTCAATTTTTAAAGTTAGCAAACGTTATGTAAGGTAACAATGTTATTTTTTTACAAAGAAACAATTCTCAATTTTTCCATTTTAGTAAATCATGAACTTCATAAAATATTGGCAATCCCATGGGGATTTAAATAAATTAAAATATTAAAATTTCTTGTAAACCCTTATTTTAACATTATAATGGCCTCACATTTGTAGTAGGGAAAAAAATCAACACTTCACACATGTTTATTGTGTAATAAAATAATAAAGATGTTACATTGTTTTAAAAGCTCACCTTGTAATGAAATGATAACATTTTATCTTCAAGTGTTATATGTTAGTTAAGTGAGTCCATTTTATAATTTTCAATCATATCTCAACACATATTATACCAAACTTAAAGGTACTCTCTTAAAAAATACCCCCATGACATAAAAAAATGGATTATAGAATGTGCAATTGCCCCACAATTTAGTTATAATGCAAAAAAATTTACAAAATTAAAATTAGTCCTTTGTAGTCCTTTTGCTATTAGATAGTCTTTTTGTGTACCCCAACTATGAATAAACCCAATTTTTTTAAAAAAATGGACCCATAATGGATCTTTGAAATAATGACATTGTTTTGTAACACAAACAAAAATTCATCCCACATCAAATGAGGTGTATAAAAATAAGATACATTGATAATTTCCCATTTCAAGGAACTCTAATTCTAAAAATTGATGTACAAGAAATTGTTTCATTTTAGTCATTGAGAGTCCTTTTTTCTTTCCAAACTCCAAGCTTTCATATGGAATTTTTGATCAATCACATGTAGAGTGATATTTTTATGTTGATTTACAAAAAAAATTTGACAAAAAATGTATAGGAAAATGCACATTGCATAACATAATTTGCTAAATGTTACATAGGTTTATGTAAATTTAACAAACTATGTTGTGATTATTGTAAATTGTGTTTTTTCAAATGTCAATTTTGAATCACCTAACCATGCTTTTACCCTTGCATTATGGGTGTCTATTGCAATCAACATTGTAGTTATATGCATTACAGTTTGCACTAAATCATATGCATTTGATTTTGCATGTGAGTTTGCATTGGAATAAACATTAGGATGTTGCATGCATCATTATTTGTTGTATTTATGAAAGGTCACAATTGAGCCAAAAGCATTGTTAAAGGTAATTATTGACCACTTTAGGCATCATTTCATATAAAAATATTTTCATACCCATCTAGTCATCCTTCTTTCCCCATCCATCAAGAGATCAATTGCTTTTTCAATGTTGAATCCAATTTGGGCTTAAAAATATGTGGTTGAAGTCCTTCATGTGATCCCAAACATGAGAAGGATTATATGGACCTTTTCCCCGTGAATTCCAAAATTGTGTCTTAGAAGGGACCTTAAAAAAAAGATCGACAAATAAATATCAACCTTGTTTTGTGGGCTCATCATCCAATAATGTTCATTATGCCTATTTCCTTGTAGGGGGTCGAAGATCTTTTTGAATTTTCCACTTATTGATTCCCACTTATCCTTACATGTAGATCCATTGTGCATGTGTTGAAAGAAATTACATGCATTCATGATATGGGTTTTTTTTCAATTTCTATAGGTATGGTGAATGGCTATTGTTTGGTTCTAGTGGCATGCCAAGCTAACATTTTTTTTTGGGGCTAGTCATTTCAATTGACTATGCCAAAAAAACTTTGGTTTTACATTTGGTTATGTGAAATAATTTTTGTTCATAATGTGGTGGCGAGAACGTAGTGAGTGTTTTGGGTTCAAGTTGTTACAATTTTTTTCACTCCTAAGTTCAAGGGGCTATTAAATATGGGGTATGGTAAGACATGTGGTGAAGAAAGTTGCAGCACAATAGGAAACAAATGTATTTTAATAAACATCAAGAACTCAAATTAATAAAAACATTTATAAGGAGAGGCCTGATTAGGACTAAATATATATTTTGTTTGAAAAATCTCCATTGTAGTACAAAATTGGTACCAAAATAGTGAAAGCTGGTGTTTCATATTGAATTCACAAAATTAACAACCTTTGACATACACATAGTAAACCTGATTAATCCAACATTCCATATTAAGTCCAATGTTCATTCCACTCACACATTGCCATGAAAAATGGAAAGGCCTCCAATGTGTAAAAAGTTTGGGCATACGTTCAGACAACCAAGTTGAGATGTGTTCTCAAGCAGTTTTGAAGTTTTTTTTTCATGAATGAAAGGTTGGAGAAGGTGTGCTCATCCTCCACGCTCCCCAAAACCATGACCATGCATAATTGCGCAGAATTAAACCAATCCAAAATTTGGTCATTCAATATCACACTGGATGAAAACTTTTCCCATAATTGTGTGGTGGGGTTACAATCATGGGGAGGCAACAAGGCAACATGGTAATGGTTTTGCATCATCAACTTAAGGAATGAAGATTATTTGTCAAGCAAAATAGGGTCCAACAATGGCCTAACAAAGTGCCCAACGGTCCTTAAGGTCTTTGGGTGCCCAAAATGCGCCTAGATTATTGCCAAGTGCCTTGCAAATGTGGTCTTTGCCTCTGGAGCAAGCCAACACTATGGGTAAATGATTCCAAATAAAAGGCAACAAATTTGACTTGGGAAATAGGGTTAGTCCACCAAGTCAAATGAAAAGCCTCAATGGTGTGTTCAACAAGGTCTAGGAAGGTGGAAAAATGTGGGGCATCATAACTCTTGTTTATGTCACAATACATTGTGAACAAATTTGCTTCAACAAGTTTCATAGCAGACACAAAGTCACAAATAAATGTATGTTGCCCTTGTGCAAATTTGGAAAGTCTTGCTATTGTTCCCAACAAGGGCAAAGCATAAGAAAGTCCTAACAATGTCTCCACATCACATAGTAATTCATAGGTGACTTTGGCAATTACATTGGTTGCATTGTCTTCAACCATCTTCACAACCAACACCTTGTATTATGTCGAGACTCTCTTCAAGGGTGATAGCATCAAGATCCAATGGGTCTTGATGTTTTCCAAGATCTTGTTGCCTTTACATTCCAACGACTCAACCAACTTGCTAGTCTCCAAGTGTCGCTTAGGGTCAAGTCTTTCAATCTTACTCACCAAACTCAAAGAACTTAGGGCTTGCACTACAAGATTTGTGTGATGTGCCATGCAATGCACACCACTGAGAAATGGTGCATATTTCATCATGAATCGTGTGGTGATTCTGGTTTTTACACCTTAAAAAATTGTTACCCCATCTATTCCAAAAAAACTAGCTTTTTGGCTAGATCACTCTCTGTTAGCCCTCCAAATTTAGTAAGGCTTTCCACAATCATAGAAGTCATTGTATTTGACGTGCCTCCATCTATTACCTTTTGAAGGTTGAGCAATAGGGGAACCTTCTTCCATGCTTCAACAATGTACAAATGCACAAATAACCAAGATTGGTTGTCTATGGTGGTAACTTCATTTGCACTCATCAATATGAAATCACCTTTACAAACTACAACTTTGATGGCGTGGAGAACAATCTAGTGCATCATTTCTACCATTGTCCACCTTACACTATTAGACTAATGCTTTCTTGGGCAATTTGGTATTTTCAAAAATTGGAAGAGAGGTTTCAATGCTTCAAAGTTCTTCATGGGCTGACCTTCCGCCAATAGATGCCACAATGAAAATAAACTGGAGTTTTTGTTTTTTCTTCTTTGCCTTGTTTCCATTTGCAACTGTAATGTACCAATAGAATCATAACTTGTGCATGCATACAATTTTTCATTCTTCATATGTTGGTTAGTGGGACTCAAATAATATTCCACTATTTTCACCCTAGGCTTGGCCTTTTCACATTTTCTTTGGCCCAAATGCTTGATTAAGGAATCAAGTTTTGATACCAATAATTTCTCCTTCCCCTCAACGGCACTACAAATTGTGCACTTTACCATCCTCAACCTCCCAAATTTATTAGAAATAGGTTTAGACCAAGCAAATATTATAACCTAACATTTTTGATACATTCTATTAAGTTCCCATTTAGACCTTTTTGATTTTTTCTTTCTTGGTTTCATAGATGCGGGCTCTACAAGATCTATAGTAGCATCTTAAGGTGTAGCATCAACAAATATGATGTTTGCAACCAAACTTACATGAACATAATAAGGATTAACTACATCAGCAAGTGACTTAGAAAATGGGAGATTTATAAAAGTGGATCAAGCATTAGTGGATGACGTAGCATTTGGATTGATTGTTATAGTACTTATTTCTGAAAAAAACAATTGAAATTTTAAGTTTAGAGGAAGGTGAAATGGTGCCATAATTAACAAACAAAGAATTGTAAAAAAAATCAAATTATGTTAATAAGCAGAACAAATTTATACAAAAAAATGATGTTAGATAATCTAGGGACTATAATTATCAAACACCAAGTAAGATGAAGCTCAATTGAAAAATGAAAAAATCAAAGTTTCAAGTTGAAAAAGATCAAGAAGGGTGGTCAAGTTTAAAAATACAAGCAACTTTGGATGAACATAAAAAAGGAAAGCTTCAACATATGCAAATACAAAAAAATCACACAGATTTTGCAATGAATGCATATTTAAATGTGTTGATTTCATTTGCTTCTACCTACAGTTCTTCCTTCTGTCGTTCTGCCAAGTTGAACCAACATTTCCTACATTCAATAAGAACGATAACTTAAGGACAAAATGAATTGTGCAACAAATGCATCAAATGCACACAAACCTATGCACCTCCCCATTCATCAATCTTGCAAGATTCAATGGTTGATGCTTTGATCACTATTTTCAACCTTTAACCCATGGATCTTGCATAACTAAGTTGTCAAGTTTTTCATCATGTGCATTAAACCTTACAGATCAGAATTCATCCTACTAACTTACTCCCACTTTCTTGTGTTACATCAATACATGTGGTGATTTGTTCTCCTATGCTTGTAGAATGGATGGCAACGATTAACATCTTATGAACATGTGCTAGTGACATAAGGTCCTTGGAAGGAAGGGAGATGGTAACCAATGGTAGAGAGTGGTAGCTCTTGGTTGCAACAAACACAATCCATTGATCTTCTAGATGGCTAGAGGACTCTTGTCATCGTTCGATATATGGTGACAAAACCATACTTGGCCATTGATTTTCCTTTGGGGCATTCGCACACTTTTGTTTTTGGTTGCAAGGTTATAAAATTTCACCCCAAAAAAAAAATGATGTTTATGATAGAAGTAATTTTTTTTTCCATTTTATTATAGTTGTTTCAAATTGATTTTGACTTGATGAGTGCCATTATCCCTTCGTGCTCCCAATTTGACTAGATGGTTTCCTTTGAATGCATTTCAATTGATGTGTTTCACTCGGTGTTGCTAATTTTCTTCTTACCTTTGTTTCTTTTTTTTGTTGCACCTCTTGCATTGGTGTTGATAGATGTAACTACATTGATGCAATCTTCAAGAAAAATCACTAACTATTGTTCTTCTTTGTTTGTAGATTCAAGATTCCTTGAAGACACTTTGTTTGTGAACTCAAGATTCCTTGAAAACATTGACTATTTGCAATTGCAAATGAAGAATGCTTACCTCCATCAAAAGGATCATTGCAATTGTTGAAGTTAGAGAGTGTGGTTCAAAATATCTCCATGCCATGGACGTTGAATGTCAATATGTTGTTGGGCATTGCTAGGTGTTGCTATTGTTGATGATGGTGGGCAAAGAAAGGGCCCATGAAGATGGTGTTGAAGAAGGAGGGCATACACAATGGTGAGCAAGAAGTAGAATTCTTTTAGATAGAACTTGGTGCTTGAGAGCATAACATTGAGTTATAAGCCCATATTTGGACCTTCCATTCCATGCAACATTTTGTTTTTCTCTTCAAATCTATGTTTTAGAAATATATATGACTACTAACCAGTCCCTTAACATTTTACAAACATCAAGTGATAGCAAGGATTCCACCAAAGCGTTTCTGTTAATTAACATATTATATCTCAATAGGTTTCTAGTTGTTGAGTTTGTTGCACACAAATAATAACTCGGATTTACCTCTGGTTGTGAACTAGGCTTAAGAGTAACTCAGCGGCTTCAAAGTCTAAATTTAAAATTCCAGGCTAAATAGCCTCATGGCATGTAGAGCGGTAACATGGAACCAGTGGGGTGGGTGGCCTTTCTGCAATTATGTGCATCCTCTACATCTTTTTAATGAATTTTGTGATGTTGCCAATTGGCGATCATCTGTAGGAAGATTCGGCAAAACTTGGCATCATCCATAGCCAGATTCAACAAAGTGACAGTCAAGCCAAATTGGCTATAACCAGATCAAACATACAAATAGGTTGTACGTTAGTTGTATTAATTTGTTT
>Ga0209208_10008089_pt1 | contig 14112 bp, 12 predicted proteins | sample S1TSphfallax_3_FD_187694 | JGI IMG/M metagenome (GOLD analysis project Ga0209208, IMG submission 187694) | Host-associated microbial communities from peat moss isolated from Minnesota, USA - S1T2_Fd - Sphagnum fallax MG (SPAdes) (version 2) | ecosystem: Host-associated > Plants > Peat moss >...
GGATTTGGCAGCTATGTATGTAGCAAGTCTTGTTCAATTTTACATCTTTCTCAAGACAATTGTGATGCAAAAGAGTTCACAATTCAACAACCTCCTAATGACATGCATCTATCTATTGCCTCATGCGCCCTTGCCCTTATTTTGGTAATGTCCTCGACCTAGGGCTTTACCCTACACAACTTTACTCCAGAGTTTCAATATACTTTAGTCCTTAGCCATGAAATGATAAAAAGCATTTTTGCATGCTCATATGACACATTATGTAAGATTAGGTCGTTATAATGTGGTCAAGAAAATGACATCATCTCGGTCACCATTATTACTGTGTGTGGAGTGTATAGATGATCATTACTGGAAGATTATGTCATATAATGTGATCAAGAAATATGGCATATACTCTGCCACCCGAGACCTTAATGTACAAAAATAACGAGTTTTAATTGTCAGAACTAAGTAAAAAAAAACACAGTAAAAATCATGATATTTCTATATTGGGTTTTTCATTTTGTAGCCATAAATATACAAGGTTCATTAAAGATTTGTATTTCATGTCTGGTTTTATAGACATATTTGGCTAAATTTTCCCCTTTGGCACAATTGCCATATTTTTGGTACATCTTTCAATGAAGGATTGTCACTCAAGCTACATGAAAAAATTACTTTAAAAACACCAATTGATATCAGGTAAAATGTATACTTAGTACTGTAGACATTGGTCTATAGCCAGATTTGGCTAAAGATTCCTACATATGATTGCCATATTTTCTACATCTTCCTATAAATTATTTGACACTTTTAGGCTACATAAAAGAAATCCCTGAAAAAATCGTTGATTGATATTAAGCCTATACATAGTATGGTAGACATGGTTTATAGCCATATTTGGCTAAATTTTCATACAAATGATCATCATTTTTTCTTCATCTTCTTATGGATGATTGCCAAATAGGCTAAATTAAAAAAAGTTCATTTAAAAAAAAAAAGCACCTTACCTACTACTCATGTTTGACACTAATTAATCCCTAAGAAGACCAGATGAAAATAGAGAAAAAACTCAAAGCAATTTGCTGAAATTCTAGAAAATCAAACCCAATTGGAAACACGAGACAACTTTGAACCTTTACTAGGTGGATATTCAGACCGGGGCTACTGAAACCTTTTTTTAATTCAATTATTTGGAAAAAAATTACCAAATATGAGTGGTGGGTACAGTAAGTAAGTATACACCTAGTAGACATTATTTATAGCCATATTTAGGTAAATATTCGTAGGGATGATTCGCCACTTTTTCTCCATCTTGGTAGGGATGATCGCCACTTTGGCTACAAACAAAATTTATTTTAAAAAGAAAAGAAAAGAAAATAACTTTGATTGATTGATATTAAACGTATACATAGTACGGAAGACATACCTGTACAAACGGAGGTACCTAGTAGGTACGTACTACCTACCCACCTGTTGTCTTCAACCCCTTTTTCAAAAAAAAAATTTACCCGTGAGCTCTTTGTGACCAACGGGCCGGGTATGTTCCCGGCCCTGCTTGCTGCGCTTTAGGGTTGTTTACGGGGGGGGCAAGACCGTGTCCACGCTCGTTGTCGTGAGACGAAGTTGAAGAAGAAGGTAGGGGGAGAGACAGCGCAGAAAGGCTTGCGGGGCGGAGGGAAGCAAATGACGCAAGCGCAGTGGGCGGGAATGACAGTAGTTTTGCCATTGCTTCTGCGCTTCTTGTTGTCATGTCACTCGCATTGTGTGGAAATGGGGACGCCAGTCGTGGAACACAAGCAAGTGGCAACAGCTGGTACTGCTTCCTCCATGGCGTTGACGAGGTTCTTGTGCGCCTTATTGTAGGAGAGGAGTTTTGGTTATACTATTGGTGGCGGGTCTGTAGTTGTTGTGGAAGGAAGCTGGTAAGTACCTAAAGTAGGTATGGCAGAATCACTTGGTGGTAGTTTAGAAGATGACAATGCTGCAATGGATGGCATCTACAATAATGGTAGGCAGTCGTCCTCGTCCTCGTCGTCTTTGGACAATGGAGGTTTGTTGTTTTCTTTGGGGAGCTTCTCCAAGATGGCGGCAGACTCGAAACCTAAGCGCAGAAGTATAGGACGTGCCTGTCCGGAAAGTGATGAGATTATGAACCTGCTTCATGGTTCGGATCCAGTCAAAGTGGAGCTGAACCGGCTGGAGAACGAAGTTCGGGGTAAGCCTGACAACACACACCACACCACACGGGATTGTAGCAATGTTGTGCACTGAACCAGATGTTGGAACTTACACAGGTGCAGATTCAGTGCCTTTTTAAGCGAGTCCTTGAATGTTTTGTTAGCTGTTTTCCGTTGCAGACTCCCAGAGCATTCTTACAAACATGCGGTGAATTGAAATATGGACTGCAATTTCCATAAATGTGCATTGCCATATGGGCTGAGAAAAGAGAACCTTACAGCTGTTGATTTGAAATGCAAGAGAAGTTCCAGATCTGGAAGGCTTACTGCTACTCTTCCTTTGAAGGATACGAGTTGTGCAGGCTGGATGCTAGACTCACTTCTATCTAACTTAGTTCACTACAGGAAGCTTTTCTTCTGCTACACTAGCATAAGGAAACTCCTTGGTTGTTAGCTCTATAGAAGTGGCTTTTTCTTTCTAGAGGCTTCTTCTATGTGTGTGTGAAAAGAACATTTCTGACATGGTGTTCATGTCTCTGGATTTTAGATAAGGACCGAGAACTGGCAGAGGCCTATACTGAGATAAAAGCTTTGAAGTCCACTGAGCGTTCGAAAGAAAAAGCCTTTGAAGAGGTAATCCCCCAATACTCCTTTGTTTGTGGATATGGCAGGCTTGCTCCCTCAAGTACGTTTGACAGAACTGTTGCCCGTTTTTTGGTTCAGAAAGTTTTACTGGAATGAGCAAGTACAACATTGTTGTTATGGCCATTGGCAAGAAGTTGGTCCTGCTCACCAGTCTGTTTTACCATGACATACACAATGGCACACTGTTGTATAACAAGTACTAGCTTGACACTGTGTGTTGCATTTGGAATTCTGCAGGTACGTGAAGAGCTTAAAAAAGTTATTGAGAAGCTAAAGGCAGCTGAGATTGCATTAGAGAATAAGGTACAAAAATCTGCCAACTTCACAATTGTAGCATTGTTCTCTGCAGTTAGTGTTCATGGGTTCTTTAGTCATTTGTGTGCTGCTCTAAAAGTGGTCTTTGGTGTCCTGCAATCTTACAGCTGGAAATGTATGCAGAATCTTGAAGTGAAGAAGATCAATGACGAGAAGAAAACAGCTCTTGCTGCACAGTTTGCTGCAGAGGCAACATTGCGACGGGTGCATGCTGCCCAGAAGGATGAGGATCTTCCACCAATCGAAGCAATCCTTGCACCTCTTGAGGCTGAGCTCAGGCTAACTTACAAAGAGGTAATGTGCCTAGCTGCATTCCTGTATGCATGCTTGGAAAAGTGCTGGCACAGATATTTTCAAGAATCATGATATGGTCAATGAAGTTGCTGCATGGATGTGGAGAGCATTTTACACCACATCAAATTTCTAGTTCTGATGGTTACTGTCATGGCAGATAGCGAAGCTGCAGGATGATAATAGGGCCCTGGATCGTCTGACCAAGTCCAAAGAGGCTGCCCTCCTAGTGGCAGAGAGGACAGTGCAGATAGCTGAGGCAAAGGCTTCCATGGTGGATGACTTGCAGAATCGTAACCAAGAGTTGATGAAACAAATAGAAATCTGCCAGGTTGTGCCTCTATTTCCAGGTCAACAGATTGTGCTGCCACATGCTGGGGTCTGTTGGATGTTCATAATGTGTGTAGCAGTAAAGGCAGCTAGCAGCTGGCATTCATGATGAAGGTGGTGGTATGGTACTTTGTGAGTGATGCTCACTAGGTTATTATTATTATTGTGTTTGTTTGGTTTGCCTCAAAGTGACACAACTACTTTTTGGTTAGCCTACATGTTTTTTGGGAATTTTTCTGCAGTCAAATTGATGTTATCATGTGGTTACTAGTTGTGAGAAGCTTAAATTTGAGTAAACTTTTGTTGTGGCAGGAAGAGAACAAAATACTAGACAAAATGCATCGTCAAAAGGTTGCTGAAGTTGAGAAGTTGAGTACCACTGTAGCTGAATTGGAAGAAGCAGTCCTGGCTGGAGGGGCTGCTGTGAATGCTGCAAGGGATTATCAACGGCAAGTGGAAGAGTTGTTGGTAAGCATTTTAACCTGCAATGGTCACAATTAGGAGCACTAGTGGTTTGTTGTTTGCACAGTGAGCTGGGAGTAAAGTCTGGACTTCTGCATTCAGAGTGAGGATCTCTTTGGCAACTGCTCTGAGACACAACATCTCCCAGTATCAAGAAACGACATTGGGTTCACCTAATGCTAAATCCCATGTACACAGGAAGGAAAGAAGACACTTGAGCGTGAGCTTGCACGAGCAAAAATATCTGCTAACCGAGTAGCAGTTGTCGTGGCAAATGAGTGGAAGGATGCCAATGATAAAGTGATGCCTGTGAAGCAATGGCTGGATGAACGGAGATTTCTTCAGGTAAGCAAGACTAGTACATAGTCTATGTGCTTAGCTGCATGAGCAATCTCTTTCCTGTATCTGTGCAGTTTGTACTATGAAGGCATTGTCTGTCTGCATATGAATGTGCCAAGGGGAGAGTCATTCAACACAGGGTCTGTTTCACAATTCTCAACTGTGGATGCAGGGTGAGATGCAGCAACTTCGGGACAAGTTGGCAATAGCAGAGCGTGCTGCAAAAACAGAGGCTCAACTGAAGGTTGGCCATCAATGCACAGACTACAGCAAGTTGGAGGCATTTAGTTAACACATATGTTTTCGGGGAGTTTCTGTTGCAGTCCCATTGATATGTTTCATGAATTTGCTGCTGGAGTTGTTAACATGAATATGTGAATATGCTGTACAGGAAAAATTCCAATTCCGGCTGAAGGTCCTTGAGGAAGGATTACGACCATCCACCTCACGCCAGCCCACTGGTGTCAGTGCAGAGGAGACTGTGAGAAGTGCAAGCAATGGTCCAACAAGGCGCCTGTCAACTGGATCAGAGGAAGCCTCACGACTATTGACAAATGGTTCCAGACGTCAACGGTCTGCTGTATCTCAGCTAAGGGCTTCAGTGGCTAGCACAACCCTTTTGAGAAATGGCAGGATGACATCAAAGTCCTTTGATGGCGGCAGACCACTAGATGCTGGTACCTCAAACCGGCTGAGAGCTTTTAGTAATGGATTTGAGGAACCCCGCACTGGCAGGACAAGTGCTGTTGAACCAACCAACAACCTGGCGGGAGCTAATTTACCATGTGAGAAAGCAGAGGTTGGAGCTTCAGATGGCACAGATGATACTGTGTCAGGCTTGCTGTATGATATGCTACAGAAGGAGGTTGTTGCCTTGAGGAAATCGAGCTATGAGAAGGATCAAAGCCTGAAGGACAAGGATGATGCTCTTGAGGTATGTAGTCCACTGGCGTATGAGTTTCATAGACAAAGACAACTGAAGCTATTCTAGTAGGAACATCAACCCTTCTTCAGTTACATGTCTGTTGAATGACTTGGAATGCAACTGAGCTTTTCCTTGAATGCTTCTCTTGGCTTCATTTGCAGATGCTCTCAAAGAAAGTGGACACACTTACAAAAGCCATGGAGGTGGAGGCTAAAAAAATGCGAAGAGAAGTCACAGCTGTGGAGAAGGAGGTTGTAATTTTAAGGGCAGAAAAGGAACAGGAACGTAGGGCTAGACGATCCAGCATGACAAAGCCACCTGTAAATAGTTCCTCCAATCCTGCTCCTGGAAGGTGAGGAGTCTACCTTTTCCATGTGTTTTCTTCTCCAAATTGCTCTGTGCACCAAGCACCCACTAGTGGGCCTTTGCCAAGTATACTCTTCTTCTCCATCTCTGAAAGGAAGTTGATGTGTGGTATCCAGGAGAAAGTAAGTGAGTCCATAGATGGATACAGATTTGTATTTGCTAGCAAAGGCAATTTGTGTTACAAGTCAGTTACACATACATGCCTGTGAAACTCGATCCCACAAGTCTTTATACTGCTAATTCACATATTATCAAAATGTTTCTGTTTCCTGTTCATGGCTGTACATTCATCTCTACTTTTTCCTTAAGGTTCAGGTTAATGTTCATCCTTGGGAGGCACAAGACTCCATAAAAACAAGTTCTTTTGCATTGTTACATTGTTACATTTTTACAATGCTGTGATACTGCTGTTGCTTTGCAGAACCCAAAGGAGCTAAAAGTGCTCAGCATCGATGTGACTTTTACTGTTGCAAATAGAGCTGCAGCTTGTTGGAAATTGTCTGGACCTGGCCATGGCTTATGGATTATCTTGAATGTGTAGCATTTATGTGTAGCCAAGATTCCTTCAGGTGTGTATGCCTGTGTGTGCAGACATCTTAAGGACAGGTAGATTGCAGAGATGATATAGGTGAGCAAGTTGGCCCCCATTATGGCATTTGGAGTAAATGGTTAGTGTTCCTTCAAGAATGGATTTGTACATCTGCATTGATGTGGATTTTGGTCTTCATGTGTACAACTTGACAGAAATCAGACATCATATGAGATATTGCATAGCTTTTGAAATCTGGGTACGTATCTGCAACCTGCCCACAGAAACAAGGGAGAATTTACTTTTGGGTGGGTTCCAAGTTCCAACGCTTCATTTGATAAATCGCAATATGAATTTGTCAATTTGCTTTACAAGCTGTACAATGTGAAGTGGACAGTATCATTCTCAGTAAGTGGAATCACTCATGATGGAGCTTAGTTGTAGGGTTGTGCTGGGAGATTCTAATGCATCATGAAGAGGAGAGATCTGAGCACAGAGTTGATGGATCCATATTCTTGAACACAAGGTGGAAGAATGTGGAATGGCAATTAGGGAAGTTCATGTGAATGAGTGGTGCTGTCATGGTGACAAGTGAAAAAAAGGCATGATAATAACACAAGGCTTGAAGCCCATTTTGTTTGCATGCATGGTTTGGTAACTTGAGAAGCTCCTTAGGAGAAGTTTGAAATATTTCTAGCTTCTAAAAACTGACCTGGCATTGGTAAAAATCTCTTTTTTTTTCAACAAGTTGTTTGACAATACAAGAGCAGCAAATTGATTGTCGCACACATGTGGCCCTGGTTCAAGCATCCATGGTATTTTAGCAATTTTGGACAATCATTCACAAGCTTCTAGAACAAAGAAGGGGGAAAAAATTTGTTGTCAAAAAAAGAATGAGGTGCATGTTGTGTGAGTTTCTATCACATTTCCAGTTTAGAAGTTTATGAATCAAGGCTGAGGTTGGGTAGCACTCCTCAAAATGTAATAAAATATTTACACATAGTACCATTAAAAAAGAACTTTGACACAATCACAGACACAAAACAACAAACAGAATTTGAAGGAAGTTTGGCCATACCCATCAAAAGCTCATTGACAAACCCATATCATGGAATCAAGGTTTGTGACACCTGCTAGACAAAGAGAAAGAAAAATCTACTGACACAACATCTGCATTCAAATTTACTAGGACTCATGCTCAAAGTTTAGATTGAGTCTAGTTCCAGAGGTGGAAAGGTGAAAATGTGAGCAAAAAATTAAAATTGAAGCAAAGGGTTCCAAAGAAAGAAATCTGTGTATATAGTGCTTAAAGGAAAAAACTCAAAAAGGGTTGGGGCTTCTTGCACGCCTAACCAACATGATGACTAAGCATGATTTCTTCTTTGGGGACAGATGGATGTTGATATGATTCTCATGCATAAGGTTCTGGATTCCACGCTAATTGATAAAACAACACGTGGTTCTACCATCCATGTTCACAGTGATGATAAAAGACCACGTGGTGCTACCATTTATGTTTGCAGTGATGATCAAATTTGTCGTCCCTTGCGGTGTATTTGAAGATTACGTTCCAGCCGAGCTTACTTCTGTTCTTTGCGTTGCCTCTTGCTTCTCTACCGTGTGTCGGACTTGCGAATTGGCGAGCGTTTTGTTGTTGAAGTTTTGGAGTGTTCCGCAGGCATATTTGCGTATAGCAGGTGATCCAAAATTCCCCTCTATCTACCTGGAAAAAAAAGAGAGCTTCATATTGAATCTTTTTTTTGGGGTGGTGCGGGGGTGGTTTGAAGTTGGGATTTTGGAAATGCCTTTTTGCAGGCAGGTTTTGAGCACCGTAGCAGCAGCAGCAGCAGCATCTCTTAGGGTTTTTTTCTTTTCTCTTCGCTTGCATAGAAGATTCTTTAAGCAATCAGCAGTCTGTCTGAAAATTTTGTGAGCAGCGTTTCTCATGATTTTGGTTAGGGTTTTTTTGGTTAGGATCTGGGCTTTGAATTGAGGGGACATTGCCAGATTTGGATGCTCATGTCTGAAATGTATGTGGAAGTAGCTTCCTGAATACAATGTTGCTTATTACTCAAGAAACCCTAATCCGTGAACCTCCATTCTCTTAGCAATATGGTAACTGCAGCAGAAATTACAGCCTCAGGGACTCTCTAAACGAAGGCGTTCATTTAAGAGTTACATACAATGTTGTATAGATGACTGGTAAAGAGAATAGGAGCCTGGAGGAACAGTTCCTAGTGAAATTTGTAAGGGGTAGCAGCTAGAAGAGTTTTAATAAATGATTATGCTCTCTTGACAGCTTTTCTATATACTAGTGCCAGATGATAATTTCTTTTTGCCTCTAAAATTTGCAGGAGATTGAAGGTGGAAAAATCACTTGGTGAGGAAAGAAAGATACCACAGTGCTTGATTTTTTGACATCTACCATGCATGCCAGCTCTGTGGGCATGTGGCATGGATTGATAGTGGCTGTTGTGATACTACTGCCATTTCCTTTCTATTGGTACCTGTGGAACTTTCCTGATAGATGGATGCAGATATGTGGAAAAGGGGTAAACCCATCACATCGAATGGCACAAGTGTCACATTTACTCAAGGCACTTCAAATCTTTGCACTCTTGTCTGTGGCCACGATTTCTCGTCCACCCTTGATTTGCATTGCCCTGCTTGCATTTGGTCAATACCTTAACTACAGGTATCTTTTGACAGCAACCAGTTATTTGTGAAAAATTATCAGTTGAGGACTTTGAATTGCTGACACTAGATGGATTGCTGCAATTTCATGTTTAGGATATGTTGTGCACCTCTGTGACTGCATCATTTAGCTTATTATGTAGATGAGTGGGTGGAAAGTTGGTTTTTGGGAAGAGATATGATCATCTATGACTACAGAATTGGTCTCCTTGAATATGTGGATGCATCTTGCTAATTTGAGGTAATTGGTCATCATGCTTCAAGAAATAATAGGAGCAACATCAGAAGTATTTGCCTTGAGCTGCAATGGGACATAGCCTGTGCCTGATTAGTTTACCATGAAGAACATACAGTATACCACATAGATTCTGAGATTCTGACTCTGTATACCACACTTACAAGGATAACTACTAGCACACTTATTGGAATTCTTGCTGTTGAGGTGCAGGGTGTATGCATTACTTGGAGAAGAAGGTGTATATTATGGGGCTTCATTTGGCAAGAAACTACCATGGGTTGAAAAATTCCCATTTGGTTACTTCCGGGATCCACAGTATGTAGGCTCTATTCTGAGCCTGATTGGCTGTTCATTTTGGGTTCCTTGGCAATTCATTTCACTGTGGATTGCAGGATACATTTTCATGATTCTGATTGAGAGAAGAGAAAATCCTAATAGTCGGGTTAGTCAGATATCCTGACTTTCATGTTTGCACCTGGTTAGGGTCCTGAATATGGTTTTTGCTTGGACAAAAATATGTCCATAAGGTTTTCATGCCAGTGCTCCTGGCTAATTTTGGTGTTTCATTCTTGGTTGTGGCATCTGCTACATGACTGTAGTGATTTTGTTGAAGATTGCCATTTGAGAAATACATTCTAGTGGTTTAAATTTCAGCAATGGAAGAGGACTTCCAATTGAAAAGTGAGTTGGTAATTTGTGGGTTGGAGTTTGAATAAATACCAAATTGGAGTCAGGGAGATTGAGTTGAAAATTAAGCTACTCATAAATGTTTGGAGGCATTATCACATCTTGTGATGAATAAATAGGAATTAAGACATGGAGCTTTGGCACTGTGGGAGTGATGCTTGTTAATGTGAACCACCCATTTCTCCTCACTCACTTGCCAAAAATGTAATGTCAGGAATCAAATTCTGTTTTGTCTACATTTGTGTTCCATCAAGGGCAGCACTTGATTCCACTGTGATCTATGAAGCATTTTACCAATGTCAAATTTCTATACTGAATACAACCTGGGAATCACATTGCACCATATTGGCTAGGCTTATTCGCAGAGAGCATCCTCACAAAACCTGCCAGATGGAGTTACACCTTCTATGAATTGTGATGCAAATCTATAACATTGTCAAACTACTTTATTTTGATTTGTTATAGCAAAATAGCATTCATTTCTGGAGCTTCATAACTGGTTCATAAGATGAATGACTGTGTGTGAATCATAAGTGTCAATATCTCGAGTCGCTAAAGTGCGAGTTCCAAAGTTAAGTTTAAACCTTGAAATTATTTGAAGTATCCATCCTGTCAGAAGCAGTGTATCACCACTGTAGTTCTTCTACTCAATGTTGGTGCCTAACACAACTGATTAGGTTTACAAGGTTAATTGTGTTAATGCTAAGATCACATTACCCACTTCATCACTGACAAAATATTATAATCCCCCCAGAAAGTTACAATTTCCAAACAAGAGAACCCCAAAATCAAAATGCTTTATGCCCCAAGCCTACTACCCTTTCTCTTCTCTTGTAATGGTCATCACCTGTCCTTCTAGTCTAAGTAAAATGGCAAATCTGATAGATTTTGAACAATTCATCCTCCTCAACCACCACTTGAATACTAAATTTTTTATTGTCTTTTTCTAAGATTAGGCATTTTGACACAACTCTTGGATGTTAATATGAAAACATGAATGTAAGTTAATGAACTAAATTGATTTTTCCATAGTTTAATATTGTAGTACATTTTCAGGTTCAGCAAATTTTATTTTATTTTTTTAATGTTGAAATTCTAGAAAATTAAGGTCCCTTCTTGCTGATTTTTTTTTTAATTATTGCTTATTGAAGATGAAATTTCATAGGATTCCTGAATTTTTACTTTTTTAATTTTGTCAGTAAGCACTACCTAACAAGCTCTATTGGGCGTCTTTTATGGGCCTAACAATGCAACCCTGTAGAAAACTTCATTGTTTTGTAGCAAGATTTTTAATTTGTTTTCTTTTGAGAACAATCTATATTATGCAATAAATGTAAAAAATAAACCCTGATTTTCAATGCTTGATGGTATGCCAATGGTTAGTGCCATATTACATGTAGGGGAAGATCTAGGATCAAAACTTGTGTCGTGTAACAAAACATTTGCACAATAACATGCAAATATTTTTCAATTTAAATGAAGTTTTGTCAAAAATTCAAAAGATTATTTTTTTCTGTCAAAATTAATTTTTCAAAATTTTGGGCAGATAATTTGATTATGTTAAAATATTTGTAGCAAGATGCATAAAACCATGTGTGACCATAACTACTAGTAACTAAATGTTTCATGATCATTTCACAAGTTGCATCATTCACTTTAGCTTCTAAAAATTGACCTAATATTGGCGAATATCTCTTTTTTTTCAACAAATTGTTTCACAATACAAGAACAACAAATTCATTGTCTCACACATTTTTTGACACATGTGGCCCTTGTCGAAGCATCTAGGGCATTTCATCAATTTTGGATAATTGTTCACAAGTTTTTAAAACAAAGAAGGGAAAAATATATATATTTCTAAAAAAGAATGACACTTCCGTTGTAACTTCTTGCACATCAAGCAAGACCTGAAAACCAAAAATGGTTAGAAAAACAACACATTTTGGGATTGAATGTGTAAGATTACAACAAAAAAAAACCCATTGAATTCATAGAAGGACCTACAAAATCGCTAAAAAAATAATGGGGAATGACAAGAATATGATGTCACAAAGCTTTGTGGTTGCTATGGGTTTGTGATTATGTTGAATGAGTTTGGGAGCTCCCAAGAAGACATTCTATAGAAGGCCTTGGAGCTTTACAAATCAAAACACCCAAGGCACACTAGTTTCCTTTTCATTAATTGATGGCTTGTGTTGAAGGATGTGCTTAGTTGGGTAAACATGTGAAATGATTTGAAGAAACCACCACCAACAAAGAGATGCGCATGCGATGTAGAAGGACAAGACAAAAAAGCAATGTGCTCCCTTGATGAAAATAGCTAGGAGGTTGAAGCTATGAATGTTGTGGTCAACAAAATTACAAAATGACACAAGGAGCAAAAAGGGCAAAACAAGTAGATAGAATAAACAAATTGAATGAGAACACCATGTGAGCTCAAGTGTGCGGAACACAGGATATGGCTATGCAACTCTAAAAAAGGTGACGATTTTGGATGAGGCAAGCATGATGCATTTATGTTGTTAAATGAACAACTTGTTTTACTTAATGCAAAAGAAAGTTTTCAACTACTTTATAAATCTTTTAAAATGACAACCTTGTTTCACCCTTTCAACATTTGCCACACTAACAATGACTCCACCAACAACAACGATGACCCCATTTGCTTCAACTCCACTTGCAACAACAATTGCAATTTAAACAAGGACCAAAACTAACCACTCAAAGGATAAGCACTAGTGGGGGACAATACAATTTGAATCTATGGACATCACAAAATTGATGGATTAAAGAGGAATCAACACATTGCAAGCATTCAAAAGGGCACAATTGAAAGAACAATTTCTTTATTTTGATGTATGATTGTTGTTTTTTAGTGCCCACAAGTGTTCAATGACATCATTCATTAATTGATAATGCAATTCTATGTTTTCTATGCGTTTGCATGCCTTGCCTAAAATTAACAAAAGATAACTTATGTTTGATTTGAATGTTTCTACCAAATTCAAAACTCTCTAAATTTTCATTACACTACTCATCCTTTAAAATTGTGTTGTGAAACAATGCGCTCACCATGAAGATTTTGAAATGATCTCTTGATCCCATAGTTGAGATGGATTTTGCAATGATTTGAAATTGAACTTGCAGCATCACAAATGCACATGTCTTTCCTACAAGATTCCTATGCAATAACAAAGTGAGATTTTTTTTCCCCTTGGGGTTTGTGAATGGTTTGTACAAAAATAGACTAGTGTGAATGTTAAGGGCAAAACCATGTTGTCTTTGTTGGATAGACTAGATGAAGGTATTGGATAGAAAATTGTGTTGTCTTTGTGGGACAGATTGGACATAAGTAGTTTCAATGATTGACAAGGTGGACAAAGGTGGAGGATGACTATGTAGGATTAGGGTTGATGGTGGAATCTAAGCAATATTTAGAGAAGCATTATGAGGAAGGAGAATTATTAGATTAATTTTTTGGAGGAGGAATTAGGATTTGAAATAGAAGTTTTGAGGAGTAACTCAACTGAGATTAGAGAACAATTTTGATTAGGAAGAACAATGTTATTATAGTTTTTTTGTTTCCATGTTTTCTATTTCATTCTAACATGAAGCTCTAATTTTGTTTTAAAATCATTACAGAAATCGGAGTTGTACATATTTGTGCTTTGTAATGAATCTTTGGTTGAATTGTTTCTGATTTCTATACTTTGTTATAAAATATATTCTATATATGAAAAAAACATGTTAAAGAATAGATTTCAAAATAAACATAGTGTTAGAATATTAATGTTTACTAATGAATATATTCCATCAATGAGTAGATGATACCAAACATACTCATTGCCATTGACCATGAACAACACCTTGTAAGAAATCAAGAGATATAAAAGGATTTTTTTTTCTTTTCATTTTTCAAATTTGGCTAAGTTAGTTTATGTATGATCAGCACCTTGGCTACATCACAAATTCAAATAAATCAATAAACAAATAAATTTTAAAAATGGTTCCTTGCCCTCTATAATGCCTCCCATAATACAAAAAGAAAAAGAGAAATTGTATTAGTTACAAACTCGATTTCAAGTTTCAACTTCTAGTTTCAAGTTTGAATTTGGTATTTATGTCTATA
>Ga0209208_10008091_pt1 | contig 14110 bp, 6 predicted proteins | sample S1TSphfallax_3_FD_187694 | JGI IMG/M metagenome (GOLD analysis project Ga0209208, IMG submission 187694) | Host-associated microbial communities from peat moss isolated from Minnesota, USA - S1T2_Fd - Sphagnum fallax MG (SPAdes) (version 2) | ecosystem: Host-associated > Plants > Peat moss >...
CTATTACACATGTATACATAGGTATACATAACTTTATATTAAACTACTTAATATACCTAACTTATATTTTTAGGCTACCTACTTGTATATATTTAGTTTAGGTGTGTAGGTGGTTAGATTAAGAAACCTACCAAAATAGCCATATTTAAAACATACATAGGCAAACTAACCTAATCACATGGTTTAAGTTTAAGCATAGCCTAGGTGCCATGGCACCTAGGTGTAAACCTAACCTTAAGTGACATTTAACATGACTTAGGTTTAGGCCTAGATGTCATGTGGCATATGTAGTTTAAATTTAGGCGCTACATTGCCTAATTGTAGGGTTAATTTATAAAATGCCATTTGGCCTAATTTAAGTGTTACATAAGTTACCTAGGTTTAGGCCTAAAATAGGTGGCCTAGGTCTAGCTATGTGGGCTATGTTTAGGCCTAATCTAAATGCCACAAACTATGGTTTAAGTATAAAACTAGCTTAAGTGTCACATAACATGACCTAGGTCTAAGCATAGGTACCACATGGCATGACTTAAGTCTAGACCTAAGTGCCATAAGGCATATGTGGTTTAGACTTAAATGCCACTTGGCTTAGCCTTAAGCTAAGGTTTAAGTGCATGTGGCATATTTGGTATAAACACAAGTGCCACATGGCTTAAATGGTTTAGGCCCAAATGTCACCTTACTAAAATTAAGCCTAGCCTAGCTACTACTTAAACTATGTTGGTTAATAAACTACATTAGTTAGTAGGCTAGGTTCATTGGTAGGTAGTAAATTAAGTTATTACATAATAGGTTAACTTACGTAAGTAGGTATGTAATAATTCAATAAATAGCTAGCTAAGTGGTTATTTGTAATTAGTAAGTAGTAGTTGTGATGAAGTTGCAATTGGGCTACAACTAAAATATTTATTCCATATTGTTTGTCTTCCATTTCAAGTTTCTAAACTATATAAAAAGATGTATTAAAAATGTTGGAGAAACAAAAAAACATGAAAATGGAATTGCCATTGGGGATGAACTAATAAAAAAAGATAAACCCAAACATGTGGCTTACATATGTTAACTATAGTGGTTTTCAATATATTTTAATTGGAAAAAAATATTCAATTAAATTTGTCATTTCCAACTACAAATTGTAATTGAAAATGAGTTGAAAGTGCAATTGCAAATTTCCTACTGGTGAAAATCTTTATTGGGTTAACAAATTTGAATGTAAAAAACAATTAGGTTGATTTACAAAAAACCATTACTTAAACCAAAATATATAGGAAATGGATGTAAATTTGGGCTATTGTTCAAGTAGTCACATCTTATTTGAATCATGTTGTATTGGCATGTGCAATGAATCAATCTAGGGATCATTGGTTATTGTTAAATGCCTTAACAATAGTTATTGCACTTCCTATGAACATGGAAGCTAAGTTATTGTAACTTTATAGTGGGCCTAAAAGCTCTAACCAATTTGAAGAGCTTTATTTTTTGCACATAAATATGTGATTGGAAGTTATAAATGTGATAAACCCTTATTGAAGTTTATGAAATATTTTAATTCCCAACAAGTTCACAACATGATGATCATCATATTGGATCTATGTTTCAAATCTTTGCATGTTTTGGAAAATATGATGGGACATGGAAATGCAATTTGACTAGCATCTTAATATAATGTCAAGTTTGTCATTTGTTTTCTACTTATGTGTTTTGGTTAACTAAACCCTACTACTAGTGCATTTGTTGTAATAACAATTGATGTTACAAGATCAAATCTTAAAGAAAATATGTTTGATGTGGGGGTTTTAGTCTTGTTAAAGTATTGACAATTTTATAACATTGTTATTTGCAAATGGAAAACGTCTAGATCAAATTATTATCATAATGAAATTTTGGTTTCATGACTTGTACTTCAATTGCAAGTCAAATTCAAATTTGAAATAATATTTGAAAATGAAAAAAAATTTAACAAAGGAAAACGATGACTTTATGACAAAACATAATTATTTTGGACAATTCTAGGTTAATGGTGATTAATTTTGTGGGGTTGGGGTGGGTTTTGTGTGGGGTGTGATTGGGGTAGGGAGCTTGTATTAGAATTGGGCAATGTTTTTTTTAGAACTAAGGTTCAATCCCTTTGCAAGTTACTTTGTTTTGGATTTTGTGCATGTTGTTTTTGTTTTGAGGGGGCTAGTTTGAAATCTTGTAATTTTGTTGGGTAAGCAACCAAAATAAAAATATTCATCATATTTTGAAATTTGACTTCGTCATAGTGGGCAAAAGAATTTTTTGAAAAATGAATGTGTAATTTGTTTGGTATAATAAATTGATTTGAAAAAATAATCCTTCATTGTAAAATAAATTGAAATAATTTTATTAGTATCCATAGGATAGATCTAAAAGTTGATAGCCAAACAATCCTTGTTGAAATTCATGTTAGCTTAGTAACTAGGAAGACGATTCCTCAAAATACTTGAATTATATTGGCTAGATCTATTTATTGTTATGGTAAGTAGAAGTACAAAAATTCAACATGCCATTCAACATGTTAAAATTATTGAAATAACGTTTGCTACAAGTCTCGACAATTGCTATTATCCAAGGTTAAAAATATGATTTAGAGACTCTTTTTTTTTTTCCCCCTTTCACTTTTTTCACACTTCCCTCTTATTGGGCCTTCTAATTTTACCCAAACAATTCGTGCGCAAGTGCAAGTTTGAAACTAGTAGGGGCCAACAACAACTTCTCTCAATTTAAAATTGTCACCGGGTGACAAAGGCCATTATGTGACACAACACCCACCCATACACCATCCATCCATTGAAAACCTTGTTCTTGGATGCACCACAACTAAACTGAGTTACTAAGGTTCCACCTTGGGTAACTTATCATGTAAACCATCTAACTTCACTTCACACCAACTAGGTACCTACCCAAGTAGGTAGTAGGTAAATAAGTGAAGGCATTTTGGTGCTTACTAGGTAGGTAGGTAGGTAGGTAGGTAGGTAGATAGATGCATGTGGATGGGTGGTACAGAAGCTAACTATTGTGGTTAGCTACATGACAAGAATACAATGAAAAAGTATTTTCTTCACACAACCATCCATCCTGCATGGAGTACAACTAACTCTGGGTTGAAGTCATGAAAGGACCTCCTTTTTTAGTCTTCTTTTGCTTGTACCCTTTTGTCAGTGAAGGCTGTTTTTTTGGTACACACTAACTACACTCTTTTGTAGAGGATGATGCCTTGGGGACCACACTCTAGAAAATTTGTCACAAAATCCACATGACTTTTGTTGGGATGGTTTGGTGAGCCAACCCAGCCTACCTTTGCTGAATACCTATCAATTTTGAAAAAGGCAAGAGATTCATCATAATGACTAGTTTGGCCAAAGAGGTGGTGAAAACACTGGCATGAATGAATGAATGAGCCTTGGGTACACACTTTATTATATAGGAGAGAAAATTAAGTGCAAAAACTGTAGTAGTTGATCACACACCCCCATTGCATTGCATTGCATGTGAGTTCAAGTTAAAGTAATATGGAGCAAATTGGAGGGCCTTAAATTGAATCCCATGTTCAAAATTGATATTGTATATAATTTATAAAATTATGAAGTTGTAGATTTCTCATAAGTTCAAAATATTAAAATGAATTATGTAAAAATATATATTTTTAATTGAACTTTTATCCCAAGAAAAAATATGAATAACATTTTTTTTTAAATCCTAAACTAATACAAACTAGCTTATTTCTAAACCATAGTCTACACTAAATGTCTCTCATAACTTCCTTTTTTTGGGGTCCTTGTCTAGCATTTCCAACATTGGAACTAGCACCTTGAATGAGCTATTGTCACCTTGGAAGACCCTTGATTCCACGCTATTTCAAATCCTCAAAAAAACATCTTATTTTAAACCCTCCCATAAAACCCTCCTTCAGATCCCAAGAAATCATTATTTCAGACCCCCAGGAAAACCTCAAAAAACCATGTTCCAATCCCAAGAAACCTTATTGAAAAACCCCCCAAAAAACCCTATTTCAATCCCAAATTGCAAATCCCAAAAACTGAAATTCAAAGTGCAAGACAATCCTAAAACAACATGGCATTAAAAAAAAAAAAACCCTAAGATGAATCCTAACAATTGTGCAAGGTCAAGATTTAGAAATGCCAATCTCCATTGCCCAATTGCTCCATTGCATCAAGACCTATAACAAAGAAAAAATAAATTTAATACCAAAATTAAAAACTAAACATGATTATAAAAAATTAGAAATTTGACATAATGCAAGAAATTGGAAATTTTACTTAAAACGGTTCCTTCAACTTGAAGAACCCAATTTCACCAATTAATTCTTCATTTTCTTCCATCATGTCATCTTCCATTTCCATGAATTATTTCATGGATTCATGGGCATCAACATGGTGTCATTTAGCCAATTCTTATAAATGTTTATGAGCATTTCAAAAAAATTATTGCCTATTTGAGAGCATTGAAGGAGGTTCTTGTAATATTAAAAACCCTTTTGACTTCAATCTAAGAGCCCATAATCCCCAAAATTTGTTAAGTTACAAACCCAACATAAGAAAACTCTTGTTCATGCAATTTTTACTATGCCAACAAATCTTTGAATTTTTTTGTCATCTTTATTTTATAATCTTGAAATGATTTAATTATTCTTTTACTGCTAACAGTAATAATTTCTTGCTCAATTTCCAAGAGATGATATAGACTTTTGGTTTCAAAGCTTTGGGGAATAAAGTTAGGAACTTGGGCACTTACATCACTTGGATTGTTTAAAACTTATGCACATACAAATAATGGAAGCAATACCTAATGATCCTACTCATTTGTAATTTGTTATGTTCTCTCCTTGTCAACATATTAAATATCCAATCCCAATCCCTTGTAGCAAGGTCTAACATGTCTAATAGTAGGGTGAAAGCACATTAAACCTCCAAAAATTGAAATCACAAGTATAATATTTATGTAACATTTTTTTGGGTAACATATGGATATCAAAATTTAGATTATTTTGCTTGTTTACAGTATATTTGATCAACTTTATACAACAAACATTGAAAAACTTGAACATGTGGAATATATTTGTGACAAAATAATACATGTTAAATAATTTGAAATTTTGCATATAATATTTCAAAACTAGGGCTATGGGTTGGGTGATTTTTTTAATGGTGAATGTTGTTGATACAAATCAATTAAATCTAGGTTCATTTTAAAAATTAAAGTTTTTGGATGAAATTTCATTCAAAAAACATGTTTCTTTAGATTTTTTTTTGGCAATAAGTGCACAATAATCTTTTCTTTTGAGGAAAAAACCATTGCCGTATAAAACAGGAGGAGATTTTATAGTTGTACATTACATTATTTTTTCAAAAAAATTTTTTTTAATAATGTTTCATGTACCATGAACATGAACACCTATGATTGTTGAAAAAATGCAAGTTATATATTCTATATACACTAATTTTATTCAATCCTTTTCATCTAACTATTGGATCAAAATTAATTTTGACTCAAAGTACACTATGAGTTCCAAAATGTTGTTATGCACATTTTATTAAATGTTTTGCTTGTATTTAGGATATTAAAAGGATACCATCGAGATTTTAGTTTACTGAACATTTGATACTCATTATACATATATATTTTTGGTGAAAAATGGTTCACCCTTCATGTGTTTTCACCCATCAATGCCAACATGTTGTGAACTTTGCATTTTAGGAAGAATCCTTAAATGAAAAAAAAGTTTTGGACTTATACCACTTGTTTTTGCTTGTTTTGTTAAAAGATTTGAAACTCTTCATCAAAATTTGGGTCTTGGTAGTGTAAGGTGCTAAGTAATTTATTTGGAATTAACATACAAATGATATGGTGTTAGCAAGGGCATTGGAAAACAATCAATATCGTCAACTTTGTTTCAACACACATTATTAAACCATGGACTATAAAATATGAACAACTTAGGTTATTGCCGAAACTTGAGGACTTGGCACATGGCCTTGTAAAGCCAATGATAATTACCTTTTGTAGCAAAGAACAATTACATGCTTGAACATTCAAAAGTCTCATGGAATAGGATGACTTTTGAAGCAAAATGGGTTTTTACAAAAGTTTTGAATATGCATGGAGACACACCCTTAGAAGTTCACATGCCTTGTGCCTTTCTTCCCATCTTTAGTTACTAGTTTTTATACATATCTTTAATTATTACTTTGATACATGAGTTGAACTCTTCACTTTTAATGAATTGAAACCATTGTTCATGGGTTGCATTTTGCACTTATCGTAATGTATTAAAACACATGTAATAACTTAAGACCTCACATTTATACTAGAATGAATTAATGGCTTTTTCACATTTCATCAACTATCAACATGTATACATGAGTTGAATCATTCATTTTTAATATGTTAAAACTATTACCTGCAAGTTGTATCTTGCATTTATTTGAATATATTGAAACACATGCAACTTAGTGTTTTGCAATTGTACTTGAATGGTTTAATAAATTTTTTACATTTTTTGAAATATTAACATTTATACATAAATTGAGTCATCCATTTTGAACCTATTAAGATCATTACTCAAATGATGCATATTTCACACACACATATATATATTTCCCACATGTAATAACTGAATGCCTCACTTTTATTCTTGAACAAATTAATCATTTTTTTCACTTTTTTTGAACTTTCAACATTTGCACATGAATTGAATCATTCATTTTGAATGTGTTAAATCCATTATTTACAAGATGCATTTTGCACTCACCACAATTTTTTGAAATGAATGTACAAAAATTTGGTAGTTCTCACATTTATATTTGAATGGGTTAGTGATTATTAAGTTAAAATGTGCATACATGCAAAGTCTAGGATGCACGTAGACCTTTAAATTATTTTAAAAAATAGATTAACTTCTTGTACATTTAGATAAATTAGAATGTATAATTTTCCCCTATTTTGTTTTAGGCATCATGAACAAGTTTTTGTATTACAAATGTTCATGATGTCACACCAAAATACCCCAAAAAAATCCATAATTTTTTTTTTTCAGTTTTTTGTTGTAAAAAAAAATCCATCATGCTAACTTTTTACTAAATTAAAATTTGGTTCATTTTATATTTAATTACTTTTTCTTTTAAAATATTATACCTTCAATATACATATTTATATTATTTTAACCATGATTTAGGGTTTACAAGTTTAGGTTTAAATATTTAAAGATTGATTTTAAAGATAAAATATATGAAAAAATAAAAAATGGCGATCATAAAAGTGACATCAAAAGTATTTGATTGATTGATTTATTTATTTTCAATTTTATTGTGATGTTTGAATGGTGACCATACACAAAAAGATTTAACCATGTTTTGGCAATATACCACATATGGAGATATAAAATTGTTAAAATCCTTGTATATTTTGGATGCAAGTCCTATAACATATTGTAAAACTTTAGTTTTTTTTTAAAAAAAATTGAAGATTAAAAAAAATTAAAACATCTTTTGTTGATGTGGATGGCCCTATCTTCTATTAGCAAAATGGTGGAAATTCACAATGATTAGACTTCACAGCAACATACTAAAAAAAGAAGTCTATTTTTTGGTCTTGCAAACTAGTGAAGAGTTCAAATTAGCAAGTTTGCAAGACAAAAAATGGATTCCTCAAAAACAAAATCCCATTTTTTGAACTTGCAAAAATCGAGCAAGGTGACAAGTTAAGAAAATGAGCAAAAAAATGAACAAAAAGAAGACCCATTGGAAGAAGACTCCCATCACTGCCGCCGCCATCACCATAACCATCCTCACAACAAAAATAAAAACAAAGTTAATTAATGAGCAAGGCAATGGGCAAAACAACCATGAACATCTTCAATACTCAACTTACCTTGTTGGTAGCTCAATGCTTGTTTGAAGTTGATATAAGGAGCGTAAGAAAATCACATGAGAGCTTGAACAAAGAAAAACAAACTTGAAAATCACAAGAACTTGAACAATGTGCTTGAAAAACACGAAAGAAATAAAATTGAAGGAAACAATGCACTTAAAAAATGAAAACATTACAAAGAAAAAAGAAACCTTAAAAGTTTGAAATGGAATTAAAATTATTACTTTTTTGAAAAATTCAATTTGATTTTCATTTAGAATTTGAGTTCAATTTTGTTTTTTTGTAATGATAATACTAGGGCCAAGGGGTGGGGGGTGATTCCCACTTAGTTCCAATAACCAGATCTGAACCATCTAGTTCCAAGTCCACTCCAAATCCAACATTGGGACCTAAATTCAATTAGGTTTTTGCAATCAAACCCAAACTAAGCATGGGTAATTGAATTTATCATAGTACCTAGCTAACATTGGTAAAACCCCTCTACCTATGCCTAGTGATCATGACCATGTTTAGTTCATGTTTTACAATGGGTAAAACCCATGAATGGCATACATTCCCAAAAATGAAAGATTCAATTTTATTATTGTCAAGTCGTATGTAAGCCCCTTCTTTTGGGAATGACCCCATCTTGGGGATTTACCCTAAACTAAATGTCTTGGGATTAATGTGTGAATAAACCCAAATTGGGTTTTGCATCAATTGGGCTAAACTCAACCTCACAAATCTTATGTTTGTAAAGATGAGGAGGGAACTTGAGTACCTTGGTTGGGTGTAAGTACAATTGGGTGGTACCACTTGGAATGTCACACCTTCATTTTTTAGGAGCCATCAAACATTGAAAAAATATAGGAAACACATAAAGAAAGGTTTTTAGTGATGTTTTTTGTTGGGTACATTAACTAGGTTGTATAGATTTTGAAACTTCAATAATGTAAAAAATATTTTGAATTTTGATGTTCCTATTCATTACATTCACACAAAGTTTTAGGAATGTCATTGTGATTATTTTCCTTGACCTTTTTAGTTAGGAACACTTTTCAAACAAGGTTTGGAGTTTTTTTTGTGGATATAATTTTCTAAGGTACTTTAGATGGTATTACATTTGGTATTTTTATTGGGTAGTTATCTGAGTAGGTATAATTTAGTTATGAATTTTCAAAGTTTAAGAACTTGATTCCTGAAGGGGCCGCATTGATAATGAATACAAAAATGTAATGATTAATGATTAGTTTTAATGTAACTAAAAAATAATTTTTAGTTATGAAAACATTTTTAAAAAAAGGCCCATGAATATTATTTGGCCAAGTTTTGTTCTTTGACCATTCCTTGAGGTGGTTCCTAGTGGTACCACCCAATTGTATTTAAGCCCAGTTGTCACTTTGACATTAGTTGTGAGTTGTGTTCCACTACATATTAACATTTTTAATTTTGGAACTTGTTTTGAACATATTATGTCAAAGAATATCATTGCACATTTGGATGAGTTGTAAAATGGGGACAAACATTCAATTTCATGTCAACCATAATCTTTCAACAATTCAAGATGATGTATTTGATGAACAACTAGTGTTAAGATGGTCATGCATGACAAGATGTCCATGTATCTTCAAACTTTTTTGAGAGAAAATTGCATATTTTGGTGGCAAAGAACTTCTAAAAATGAAACGTTTTTTACAAATCAACCCTTGAAATATTTTGGTTCAATTTAATTTCATGAAGCTTTTTGATAGGCATTATTGATCTCAATTTATGAAGAAAACCTCCAAATGTTGGGCCATAGTTTGGAATGATGGGCCAACCGTCCTTATATAAACATGTGTGTTTATGTTTATTTTTGATTCTAGAATGAATTCTTTGTCAATAGATAAAATTTTAGCCTCAATCAAGTTGTGAATGGTTTTAGAATCAATATAATCACTTTGAAAAATCAAACTCAACCTTGTTTTTGCAAAATGACAACCATATGTATAGAAAATACACCATTTCAAACCATGTAGTTATTGAAACTAGAATTTTGAAATACTTACAATCACTTTGTTTTTGTCACTTTGAAATTCATAGCATCAAAAGGTGACATCCATGACTAAAAAACTCAATTATATATGCCTTAACGACTAAATGACCATTTAGTCAATTCAAACTTGTCATTTATGCCATTCATGTTTACTATTTTCATGATCATAGTCATGGATGAATGATCACGATCTCAAGAAATCATGTGATGATAGTCATCAAACTTTATAATATTAAATCAAATAATAGTCACGGAAGATGCATGCAATAGTTGAAATTTCATTTTAAAAACATAAATTACAAATATTTTAATTAATTTTTTGTTGCCATGTGGCAACCTAGGTTAAATTCAAGAATGTATTGTCCATTTGGGAATTGCCATGTGGTAACTTATTCCAAATTATAAAATTATTGACCATTTACAAGTTACCGCATGGCAAAAACATTTTTGGCCCAATCATGTCATATCATGCAATAACCAAGGTTTAAGAAGTCTAGGTTAAGTGACCTAGCCTAAGACCCTAGCTTAGGCCCTTAGATTGAAACAAATATAGATTAAATTAGTTAAGTTATTTAGGAAAGAAACATAAATAATCCTAGGTTGCAAGTGTGAAGATTTGAACCTCTTCCTTCTATTTGGTAAGTTTAGGTTTGTAACCATTCGACCATGATTTTTTATTTGTAATATAATTGGTCATCACAAAGCTATAAACACTAACATATATTAACTTAGGTTAACCTAGGCCATCTACAAAGCCTATTTTAGGTTACCTTAGGCTAGTTTAAACCATTTAAAGATATTGTAAACCAACCTAATGTAACCTAAAATTATTTAAGTTAAATTAGGTTAAATATAAGCTAAAAAACAAAAAAAAAAACTTAGACTAAACCTAAAGAATAAGTTTAGACTAAACTTATAAATTAAACTTAGAGGATAAGTTTAGGTTAAACCTAAAGACTATATTTAAGCTAAACTTATAGATCAATCTTAAAGATCAAATTTAGATGTTAAACTTAATTGAACATAATCAAACCTAATTAATTTAAGTTGAACCTAAAGGTTAAATGTCAATTAAATCTAAATTAAACTTAAAAAATGAAATTAGGTTAAACTTATGAGCCAAATTTAAAGGTTAAAATTGCAAATTAAATTTAAAGGATAAACCTAGATTAAACCTAAAAATAAAATAAAAACTAAACCTAAGTTAAACCTAGGCTAAATAGGGCCAAACCTAGGCAAAACTTAAAAACAAAACCCAATGTGAGTGTATTTTAATATTGGCTCCAAAAGGAAAAGGCTTCAACAGTATGATGTTGGATTAAGTTTATTATTTTGGTTCATGTGTAAAATCAAAAAAAATAAAAAATCATTTGCAATTGGTTAATGATCATAAATTATTCCAAAGAATAAATTTTAATTTTTTTGGGACCAAGTTTGAAAAATTTTAAATTATATATGAAATAATAAAATTTTCATGATGATTATGAACATATTGCTTCTAGTGCAATAATTTTGTATGAGAGGAATTTGTACTTAATCAACAATTTCTTCTCATACAAATTTTTTCTAACTTCTTGACGTGTCCAATGCATGTTGCTACTTGGTCAAATATGATTTTGAAATCAAACCAAATACATTAGTCATGTAATTATGTGTCTCATAACATAGTCATGCAGTTGAAAACATGATTTAATCATGTTCTAAATATGTAACCTTCATGAAATTCAAAACACATTCATCAACATATTTATTCACTTGATGGATCCCCTTTATCGATGTTTTTCATCCTTTTTTCTTCACCCATGCTACTTCTTTCTGTGTTTGGGAATTCTAGTGCTCGTGGACAACACTAACTTCGATGTTCTTTGCTCCTCTTCCTTCGCCAAAAACATAATTGGTTTTTTCACATTTCTTGCACAAAGTTCAGAAAAATCTCCAAGGAAGAGGATAAAATTGAAGCCAATCAAACTCTTTTGACCACTCCAAATTCCATACATTACATGTCGTTTGATCCTCTCTTGTTTTTGTTTTTTTTTCTTGGAGCTATCTTGAGATGACATAAATCTTCATGGTAAACTACCTATACATTGAAATGAAGCAAGAAATCCTTCTTTTGCCTTTTCATGTGATGACTTAAAATCAACAACCAATTTTTTTTAAAGAACAACTAAAGATGTGATTTGTATGTATCTACATATTTCAAAATTTGATTTAAAATAAAGACTAAATTTAATCCTTATGTTGATTTTCAATACAAATTCTCAACAATATGCTTTAAAAACAAGTGCAACACATAGGTTGGTGATTTAAAGAATCACATGTTTCAACAAATTTTCCCTTCAATTCAAAGCAAATTTAAGGTGCATATGAAACTCACTTTGCCAAAGTACTCACACATCAAATTGCAACAAAAAACTTAGGTGCACATTGTCAAAATCATTTTTGAAGGTGGTTGTCAAGCAGCTCTGAAGCCGAGTCTATTGCACCTTCAACACCTACTAAGTGCAACACCAATCACACCATTTCAAACACTTGCACCAAACACAACCAGCTATTTGTTTGCTCAATTTTCAAATTAGGTTTCAATCAATCAATCAAAAATTGAAATATGGTTAGTATAACGAAAAGAAAGTTACCACTTGAACCTTCACAATTAGGTGACCTTGAGAATCAATTTGTGTCTCTCATATGGTTAGATGTAATGAAAAAAGATTCCATTCACCTTATTTGCCTCTTGGTTGTTCAGCTGAACACCATGAGCAAGAATTAGCTTGTTATAATGCAAATGTCAGGGTCTCAGTGAAAGTTTTGTGTTTACATACCATCCATGAACTAGCAACTTGGAAACCCATTCAGTCAGATGGATAGTGCATGGACAGGAAACACTTTTCCATTGAGTTCTAGTTCCTAGCTAACCCTGATGGTTAGCTTTTACTATGCACCTAATAAGAACCCACTGCCCCTTTCCTACATACCAACCATTTACAGGACTTTACTTACACCCTAAATGGTTGGTATGTAGGAAATGGCTAGTGGGTTCTTATTAGGTGCATAAACCCTAAACCCTGACTGCATACGAGGGTGGACCATCCACTTTGGTTTTTCTGCTAGATAACACACTGCTGTCAGCACTGTAATATACATACAAATGAAGACTGTACTGCAAGGACCACGTAATACATATTATCCAATTTAACAAAATCTGCACATAATGCAGTTGAACTAGCAGCTTGTTATACATATAATGGTGAACCAGTAGGCCACTCCATGAAACCTTTGACAATAAACCATCGCAAACAAGCACAAATTAGTGGTAGGTAAAAAGCTACCCATTGTAATCTGAAATATGAAGAAAACAAATGTGCAAGTATACTATCTATTGGGTAGTATCAAACAGAGCAAGTCCCCACCACTATACAGAAGACTAAAGAGTTCTTCAAGAAGAAGGTGCTATTGCAGGAGTTTAAAAAGTTACTCTTGTACTACTGATGGTGCATCCTCTATTTCATTGAAGCTCTCCCCAAAGTCACTTGACTGAGATTCAAGGGCCTCTTTAAACACCTCTGTGTTTTTGAAGTCAGTGGCTCCCAGATTGTATGTCCGAACTGCCACCAAACAAGCAATTATCTGCACAGCTCTCCCCCAAATGCAAGTTAGCCTTTGTGTGAGGAGGGATAAGGTGATGAGAGGTGGGCTGATGTCACACGTGCATAACATCAGGCAGCCTCAAGATTGTGTCTCTCAGGAGGGGAAAGAAGATGAGAGGTGGGATGATGTCACAGATGCATCAGGCAGCTTCAAGATTGTGTCTGTGAGGAGGGGAAAGAAGATGAGAGGTGGGATGGTGTTGCAGATGCATAACACAAGGGAGCCTCAAGATTGCGTGTAAAGGGAGGGAAAAGAAGGTGAGAGGTGCGACAATGTCACAGATGCATAACACAAGGCAGCCTACAAATTGTAGTGCCATTGTTCTTGCAACTACATCGATTTCCTCACTAGTGAAAGCAGACAGGGAAGGGAGCCATGATGAGAAGGTAAGGATTCTCACCGAAACAACAAACCCAAAAACCCACAAGTATTGGAGCACAAAACCAAGCCAATTCCACTGCTCGCCCTCCCAGAAATCAGGCTGTTTCCCATCCAATTGTGATACTAACTTCTCATACTCAGCAAGCTCCTCTGGAG
>Ga0209208_10008092_pt1 | contig 14109 bp, 13 predicted proteins | sample S1TSphfallax_3_FD_187694 | JGI IMG/M metagenome (GOLD analysis project Ga0209208, IMG submission 187694) | Host-associated microbial communities from peat moss isolated from Minnesota, USA - S1T2_Fd - Sphagnum fallax MG (SPAdes) (version 2) | ecosystem: Host-associated > Plants > Peat moss >...
GGGTTAGGAATTAAAATGTCAATGCACATTATAGGTTTTTGGGTGTTCATTATTTTTGGGTTTTCATGAGTGTGTGTATAGGTGGGGAAAACATAGCCCACCTAGTTTAATCAAATAAACTGATGTATAAGTAGATGGAATTTTATTTCTTAAATTGGGTTTAACTTTCTTGTGATTTTGGCAAGGTGGTTCCTACTAGTACCACCCAAGGAAAAGTTTGTCGTTTTTGGATGTTTCATAGTACATGTTAAGGATCAAGACCACATTGACAAGTTCACATTACATTCTTGAATGGATGTGTTTTTTGTATATATTGACAACCCATTATGTCAAAAGGGTTTTGAGGACTTCTTTTGTAGATTTTTTAAGGGAGAGAGGTTTTGATTTAAGCATATGTTCACTCACAGGGGACAATGAACTTGGCTTATTGGTATAGAGCCACCCCAATGGGAACGACTCATGATGTATTGGACTAATGAAAAAACAATTGTCAAAGCTTCTATTATGTCTAATGCCTGAAGGAACATGAAACAAAGCCATAAGTATGATGGAGGTGGTAAAATTAGCGTCGAGGCAACAATGGTAAGGTCATTATGGACTCCATGATTTTAATTCTTGTTTCCATGTTGGCAATCTAAGAAGATGATTTCAATATGGGGTTTTTTTTGGGGGGCTGTGTAGAAGAAAAAAAGGGCAAGGAGTCCATCCCCAATATAAATTGTTGCCACAGGTCTAGAGTATGAACAAACTTTAGCAAAAATAGTATGTAAAACCCTACACCTTTGGAGCCTTTGAAATTTTGCAATGTATATGCAATGTTTTCTTTTTTTCCAAATTGGTAATATTAGGTTTACACTACAGTATCATTTTCTTTATAGTTGGACAACACACTTCCTATCTACTCATTTTTTAAAAATTGGGTAGGTGGAAACATGTTCATTTTAAAAAAATAAAAATTGTAAGAAGGCAGTGCCAAATCACAAACATCAAAACAAAGTTGTTGGAGATTATTGGCACTATGGCCCAAGTGTTGGAAACAAGCAATGAAAATGCAAGGTCAATCCAGACCTTGAATTGCACAATTTTGGAGTTCATGTGATAAATGCAAGTGGCTGAAATGAACAATGGAAGTCCATAGTGCAAGGGACGTGGGGGTGAAGATGGGATGAAGGCCACATCTTAGGTGGTGGAGGAGCTTAAAGTGCTCCTTAGGATATGTAAAAAATTGGTGCTTGAATTTGATGCTAACATGCTAGTTGAAAGCGTAATAACATCTCGGGTGCATAATTCGAGTGATACATTTTATGGTGTAGATCTTGGAGTAGGTGCACTACTTGAGTTTGCTATTGTTTTAATGGCTAAATGCAAAAACATGTGTATTCGGATTAATGATCACATTGCACTAAACCATGACCTACATAACAAAGTGGTGATTGAAGTAGGTAGTTTAGTTTAAATCAGGCATAAATGAGGTTGAATGACTGGATTCACTTTTCATGTCATTTGGTTCTAGATGTTTGTGCATGGCTTATTTTGACTTATTATTGTATAATTTAGGGGGTCAATGGTGTGGCCATTGTTTCTAGCCAAGTAGGCAATGTAAGACCCCTATCGAAATTTGTAGTTAAAAATATAATTCATATTTTACAGCATACTGAAGTTGATTTAGAGGTGTGATGCATGATGAGATCTCTTTAGGTTATCTGCTACCCATTTTTTAATAAAATAGTTTTCCTTTAGTAAAAATTTGAAAGCTCATGAGTAAGAAGATCCTATCATCCATGATCCTTGACAACAATGTAATGCACTAATAGTCTTTCTATGATCCATGTAGGGGATAACCTTACCACACTACTTAGTAAGGTATGTGCAAGCTAAAGTCATGTATCATGGTTTTTTTCCCCTCCATATTTGAAATTAAGGTTTTTGGGCCTAATGTTTGCATGTAGATTGTTAAAAAAGAAGCTAACAACATATTTCCTATCTATTCATGTAGATTCATAATGGTGTGCAAAGTTAGCTGCGAAGTCAAGTAATTGAATTATTTTGGTAATTATCAATTCATAATTGCAAATATATGGTAAACAATGATTTTTGCCACAACTTCAACCAAATGTCATTCATTGTTGTAGTCTTCACACATAGGTTCATCTAGATGTTGATTTGGTTGTTTACTTGTATAATATGATACATGGTACATTGTTGAGTTGTCATACTTTGTAGGATGGACATGAAGTACATAACCTATTGCAAGGGGGACACCCCACAAAGCAAGAGTGAGACATGATTGTGGTGAATAAAGTATTTACCATAATTTTGTAATGAGAATTTAATCTAGATATATTAGGTGGACCCTGGTTTCCCTTGGTTCTGGACATTATTTTTGTAGTGCACTATGTAGTGAATTCAAAAGCTACTTTAGTGATTGGTAAATCTTAATATTCTATTACTATTTTAATTATAGTTTTTTATTTTTGTACATATTCAGTTTCAATTATACAAAATCTATATTAGAAATCCAAACAAATTCTAAGATATTCTCCACAACAACATATCTTCACATCCTAAATATCCACATAGTTATGAATATGTCAAAATGATGCCATAGTGTATTGTTCATATTGCTATGAAGAATTTTTTAAAAAAAGATCTTGTAAAAAAAACTAACTAAAAACAAAATATCCAAGTTCATTGTGTTTCAACTCTACATACTTTTTAAAACTATTCCATTATCTCACATTCCTCCTTTGTAAAACTCTTTAAGACCAACTTCTTTTTAAAAATAAATCCAAAGTCTTATTCATTATCAACTTTCCCACCTAAAGCACCATTTGAACTCCACCTCAATAGTCCTATTTTTACCTACCTTGTATGTACTGAACCTGCCCTGTCCAACCTATTTTAGAATAGATATCATAGTACCTACTCCCTATGCTTATTGAGCTTGATTTCTATAATATAGTCTTGCCCTTAACAATGATGATTACATTTAAAATTTATATGATTTGGGCTTATGTGGGTGACATAGGGCAAAAAGGCAAAAAAATCAATTAGGGTAGAACCCCCATCTCTAAGATCTCGAGGACTTAAACTAACAAATCCATATTCAACAACAAAAAGCACTTGCACAAAAAGGTGACCTTCTTTTTTTTTTCTTCTAAAATATGGTTATTGGTTTTAGGTATCACTTTTCATACTTAATATTGTATCCATGTTCATTGAACTATTCATTTTTCTGATTCCAACTTGTGTAGTTTGGCATAGGTGATTCAATGTTCCTAATGAACAAGAGGCAACTTGTAGGTAGTGTCGTAGTTTTTGGCCTACTAGGGAAAGACATTTTTCATGGGGCACAAATTAGAGACAATGTTTATAAGGTGGAAGTAAAGTTCATATTATTGCTAGAAGCCCCTTTGCCTTTTCCTAACCATAATAATGATCCTCCACAATTGTGTTTTTAAACCAAGTGAAAAATCAATCTGTATTCCAGGGGGTTGTAAACATGCGCAAAACAAAGTTTTCTTTTCATGTTTTACAAGTGCAATATACAAGTTTGAAGATAATTGTAGGAATGATTTCTCTTAAAACATTCCATGGAAAGGTAAATAAATAGACATTTAAAGTTTCCCTTTAATTTGTAAGACTTTGATAGAAATGGAAACCTAATGTACATTTCACACTTTCTTAGGAGCAACCATATGTGGTGTCATTAATGCATTGTATTGACAAGTTTTAGGTGAAGGCAATGAATGCATAATGGTCTTTTATTCATATTTCATATGCACTATGTCCATTGCATTGAAGTATTTATGTAATCTTGGGTAGTGTGTGATTTGTGCAATATGAAATGTTTACAAATATTGTAGTTGTTTAGTCTTGTGCTTTGCAAATATAGTAGTTGCACATCATGTGATACATGTGATTTATAAAATCACATACATATTGTATCAATGATTGGATATGCAACTACCATAGTTGTAAACATGACTTATCACTATGCCACATGTACCTAGTAGTCAAATTAATGAGTACATACATAATTAACATAATTGCACACACAAGTTACAAACATGCCACATGTACTATAAAATCCATTTGTCGAAATTTTAATTTATTTTAGTTATATATTTATTTATGTGGATAAATAAGATGGTAACATGTGTATCACCCTACATAGTTTCACCCTATTTTGTAATTTCATTAACAAATGACATGAAGTCACGTGTCACCCAATCAAACAATACATTTATGTAATCTATGAATATATCACAAAATGCCAAGTGTCATCAATCTCAACTATTCCTTTCTATTATTAAGTGATTTAAGAATCACATCATCATCAACCACATGTAAACATTGAATCAAAACATCCAATGAATGTCCATTGCCCACATATCACGACCATAATGAATCCAAATAGCCACATGGCTTCATCTCAATCATATGTCCATGCATAGGTGGCATCTTGCGATTATGAGATTGCTAGTCATACAATTGGTTGCAAAATGATGGTACACATGGATATGGGTGATAGTCCATACCATTGAATGAACACTAAATTGTAATTACAAAATGTATGTGACTACACATGCAATTAGATTTCTATTCTACTTGTCCAAGGTGACTACATATATTTTCAATCACATGTGGCATTTGTGATTAAAATGCAATTGAAAACCAAGTTGTTATTTTCAAATTTGTTTTTAGTGATATGATTTTTGTATGAACCTATGAAAATCGGATTTCGCACAAAATTTGTACAAATCTATGAAACCTAGTAAGTTTTTGATGTAATTATAAATGACCATGCCATGTAGGCATATGTGACTTCAAGTTTTATTGTAAAAACTAGTTGACCATGTCACATTGGTTGAATGTTAATTGAATGAAAAGTTTGTGTTAGTCACATTTTAATGCAACTATTGTTTCAACTAGGTGTCATGTCATCTCTTTTGCGACTAAAATTTTATGTGGCTTGTCCAAGGCAAGTAACAGAATTTGCAATTGCATACGCCATTTATAAGTGAAAAATAATAATTTATGATTGAATAAATCAATTGTTAATATGCAAATTGCTTGTAGTGTTATGCGAAAACTTGAGCATGATTTGGTAGATGCATCGTACATTTTATCTTCCATTTTTCATTGTGTTAATCTCCTATTGTTTCAAGAAACCCACACCTATGTTGATTGCAAACAACATTGTAAGTTTGTAATAAGAAAATCCAACAAAATTGACTTCAAAAACAAGAAACCTGGAATTCAAAAATGGCTATACCTTGAAGCTCAACATTGATCCTCCAAATTTTTGTTGCACCACATTTTGTTACCCACATTCACTAGTTAATTAGTACAATGCTAAAGGCAAGTTGTAACAAATGCAAGATGCACCAAGATTTGCATCAAAATTAGCCAAGCCATTTTGGTGCTTGCACAATTTTTGCCACAAAAAAGAACATTGGTTATCCTTCTACTGTTAAGATGTTTTGTGTACTAGTCAGGCTTCTTTCAACTTATTCAAGCTCAAAAACCACAAACATTCAGGCATGGGCTTTCTTTTGCAACTCATGATCAATCCCTCACCTCTCATTCTGGACTTTCTAGTTTGGTTAATGCATTCTATGCATTTACTTCTAGCCTTAGTTGGATTTTACTAGTGTTGGGTGGTTTCCCAGTTTGATAGGTTAGAACTGTCAGCTCCAATTCTGATTAGTAAAAGCTGAACCAAAATTGAGTCTAAAAATTATGCTTTTGAAGAATTAGACCCAGAACTGGATTCCATTTATGTGTGGAATCAAAACTAGAATCGAGATTTTTGAAAAAAAAGAAAATTGAAAAAGAAAATAGAAACAAGGGTTAATCAGAGGTTAAATATTGAACTTGTGAAACCAAAACTGGAATCGGGAATTTTGAAAAAAACAGAGAAGCTGCCATCAACACATTCTTGGTTTACCCAGTCAAGCTATTAAGTCGCACAAAAAATCACAAAGACACATTCTTGGCTTACCCAGTCAAGCTAGTAAGTTGCACAAAAAATCACAAAGACACATTCTTGGCTTACCCAGTCAAGCTATTAAGTTGCACAAAAAATCTTGAAGGTGATAATCTTTGGACTCAAAGACTGATCAAGCTCCTAGACTGGATGGCCCTGCAGAATTCCTTCATCTGGTCACATGTTCACCCTAAACCCTGAACCCATGGCAGTTGCCATAATTCCCCTTCACCCCTTTTCAACCTGTCCTCTTCTTCAGCATTTCAGGACATTCATTTCATTTGGTTGGAAGTGCTGGTGTAGCTTAGTCTTTCAACAGCAAAGCTGACCACATTCTGAGCTTCTGCACAATCTCTTTCAACTTCTTCAAAAATCTGCAAAGGTATCTAATGCTTGCCAGTCTGTAAATTGGGCATTTATGCAGTTGACTGCAGATTTCACATCTACACACATTCTAGCAGACATGGACTCATCTGTGTCTTTTGTGCACAATTCAAGAGGACAACTGAAGTGTTGATGTTGATGTTATGTCCATCTACCTCCCTCTCTCTCTCTCTCTCTCAGTCCCAACTTCTTCACTTCCTTCTAATTAATCATACTTGCTTTCTTTCTGTACCTTAGTCTCCTGTCTGCTGCTTCACAAGATGCCATTCTGTCCTCTGGCTCTTCCCGGTTCTCATCTTTTTCTTTCCTACTTTCTATACCCTTTATGCTCCACTGGCTCAATTAGATGATTCTGCCACTTTGTGTGAAGAAAGGTTCTCAGCAAGGAGAGGTTAGTTGGCTGATGATCATGAAGGGAAAAACTAGTGTTGGGAGGTTGTCAATTTTTGGAACCTGGAACCAGTGGGTAAATGTAGGATATATGTTTCCCCTTGAGCAGCAGATCTCAAAATTCAAAGAACTCATCCTTGTCTAGAGGTTCTAAATTATCACAGATCCTGTCAAAGAACCTACCTGAAGCCATTGGTTCTTTCACAAGAACTGGCAAGTCTTTTGAAAAATTTCACAACCCAGGAACCAGAGGTTCTTTTCATTCTGAACATAGAAAGAAGCAGAAACAGAGGTTTTTTGATCAACAGGATTTAAAAAACCCTGAGCCAGAGGTTTTTGACAAAATCAAAGAACCATCCAACAACTCTGGAGAAAATCACACACCAGGCTTCAACAAAACAAAGCAAAACAAAACAAGAGAAATTTGAATTATGGGCTCACACAAACAGCTTCCTCATGAAACTCAAAGCAAGAGATATAGGATTTTTTATGGATTAGATTTGGATTCCTCTTTACCATGTGCAGGAGCATGAGATATTGATTCATGCAAATATATTACATGTATGCAGTAAAATCACCTGTTGGTAATCTCAACAAACAGATCAATATTTTGGACAATGCAAATTCTATAACATTGATGTAAAACATTGAAACTCAAGAAGCATGTGCAGAACACCAGTGGATTGGCAAAAAGGACTGAGCAGTGTATTAATCCCAGGCCTTATCCCAGGAAGCACTTGGAAGCATAAACAAACACAGCAAATGCTGTGAACAAGATTTTGGGAACCTCCTGAATGAAACAAAGCTAACAATTGGCTATAATTTATGAGCTTAAAACCTGCACAATTGCTTGCCTGCTGCATCTTCAGAAACTGAAATGAGTATTAGGAGGAATGCAGAGACTGATTTTATTAGAGGAAATGAGATGGTACAATTTGACGTACATTTTTCCAAATTCACACAAACTTTCTATAACCAGCACTATAGATGGCTTCATTACTTGATTCCCTTCACACTCACCACAACCTGATTACAAACCTGAGACACAAAATTCATAACAAAACAACAATCTCTTGCATCTGCAAGGACCATGATATACATACTATACAAATCCATTTTATTAAAATCTGGAGCTGGGAACAATATATACATCACACCTCATACTTCAGACCACCATCACCTTACCTAACCTCCCATTCAGTAATTAATCCTGCATATATAATAATGTGGTCATATTTACTCTCATGTCTATACAAGGTTCAAAAGCATACTACACAAGCAACCTCTACAGGCCCCAAAGCATACTACATGGGCAACATATAATATGTACTCTTAAACCACAATCAAGTAGTATGAGTCAGGTGAGGTCTCCTGAGCACAGTCTCTCTCTGTGTCTGTCCCCCCAATCCCATCTATTTCTGTGAGGGCTCTACTATGTATTTTCTTTTGTTTTTGAGTGTGTTTTGCATTGCAAACAATTCAAGCTTATATGTGGCTATACAAGGACAAAATACCAACCCACCGAGCAATTACCTTGTCAAGTTTAAATTACACATCAAACCACACTCATTGCTCTCAGCCAACCTATGATTAACTGAACCCAAATCTCTAGTTGTTGTTGTGGTCCCAAAGCTGGATATCAGTGTCATCCCCATCATCACCACTCAGCATGTAATCCAGTGAGCTGCGCAGATTGTGATCAGCTTGATGTGCAGCAAATTCAAAATCCAGTTCAAATGAAGGGATTAAGGCAGAAAACTTCTGGACTTCTGAAGATGCACAGCACACAAACTCAGGATACAACCATTGATCAATAACGTCATCATCCTGAGCAGCTGCAACCAAGTTGTTCATGGGGCTCACACTAACCTCCACAGTAACATCATCATCTTGCACCGCATCACTCTCCTGAATTTCTTCATCAAGTACCAAATACTCCTCATCCCGATCCTCGAGATCACTAAAGGTTCCCAAGCTGCCAGGTGTCAGAATGGGGGGAATGGAGTCAAAGCCAATAGATGGCACCACTGGACAAAGTAGCCCTCTCTCAACATCCTCCACCACAGAGCTGCTGATGACTGCTTCTTGTTGCACTGTGATCTGTTTTACTGCCAGTTTGTGGGCTTGAATGTCCTTCCTCACAGCAGCTTTTGCCCGTCTCTTTACATCCTGGGCGAACTGCTTATCTTTCACCTCTTTTGAAATTGATGCAAAAGCTCTAACTAAGGGTCCTTGTTCTCTGAAGATGGCAGGCGAGTCTGCAAACCAAAAGGGCCCATTCTCCTGACCTGTGTAGAAGCGGGCAGCATCAATTGCCCTCTTCCCTTGTTCCAGATCCAGGTATGTACCCATCCACAGCTTCCACTTGAACTTTGAAGGTCGATGCTCAACCACAAACTTATTGAGATTGTTGCGGAACCGAACTCCTCCAACAGGCAACCCATTCACCTCTAGTACTTCAGGTGTTTGCCCAAGTTCCCTGCATCATCCACCACAGCACAGATGAGTACTACATAGTCATGGGTTGTGGAAATAGTCCACAGAAATAAGTAAAGGAAAAGTCTCAGAGCTTGTGAAAAGATCCAGGATTTCACAAGAGATGTAGGAGGATAGCAGACAGCACCTGTGGATACTAGGTATGGTACTCAAAGGTTGAGTATTGCTCGATGCAGGACCCTCATTCCGTGCTCCTCCTGTGGATGCAGCCAAGCACTTCGACACCTTTGCGGCATGTTCCATGTTCCCGCACCTCCTGCTGTCAGAAGACTCCAAACCGAAGGGCCGCTTGCTGCCCCGCACACTTCTGCAGCTGCCTCCTGATGTTGGTGCTGAAGCGGCAGCAGCGGCGGCAGCAGCAGAAGCAGCTAGCACCTCCTGGCAGTTGCAGACGAGGCTGCCTGTGCTCAAACACTCTGGACACAGGTCACTCAAATTTTCACAAATCTTTTGCGGCAGGACTTCCAGAGATTCGGGCATCCTGTCAAACACCCTACCACCGTCTTCTTCTTTTCCCTCTTCCCCCCCTCCTCACCCCAACCCCAAAACACAAATCTTGCTCACAAATCTCCCTTGAGAACAACCCTGTAAAACTATAATCTACAACTATTGGGAAATCATGAAAGCGAAAACGAAACACTCCAAATGTGCGGTTTTTTTCTCCTTCTTCCAGAAACACAAATCTTGCTCACAAATCTTATTCAGAACAAACCTGTACAAACTATATACAACTGCCGGAACATCATGATGATCAGCGAATGCAAAACTCCGCAGGTGGCTTTTTCCTCCTACCACAAAACACAAAACCCTTGCTAACAAAGCTCCTTCAAAAAGCACATCCACAAAACCCTTGCTTAAAGTCTCCTTCAAAAAACAAATCCAAGACTGTAACGGCTACTGCCGACGCAACATCATGATCATGAGACAGAAAGCAAACTCTCACATCATATGGGCAAACTATAAGAACTTTTTATCAGGATATCCGACTATGCCACAACTCACGAGTGCGAACTGCACCCCAACTCATCATATCGGGCTCCACACAAAAACACATGGACACACCCACACACACACACAAACAGCCACGAAAAATTCTATATCTCCTTCTGCGTCCTCTCTCTCTCTCTCTCTCTCTCTCTCTCTCTGCTCCCCTTCAACACACCCCTCTCAGTGTAACCCTCCATTCAAGAGAATGCCCTCTTCTCCACCACCAAATTCTAATCTTCTTTTCCAACCAAATTCTGCTGCTCAAAGCTCTGTCCTGTTTTCTCCCCAAGTTTCACAGCAAACTTTGGCCCACTATTTTAGCACCTTCCAAAACCTCCTAAGCAAACAAACAAATAGACTTTTTCATCATCATCTTCTTCCTTCTTCTGCTACGCACACATGAGATCTTTTTTATTTATTGATGTGAACCTGCCAAGCTTCATGAGATGCTAAAAAGAAGTTCCTACACAAAGGGAAGGGAAACAAGCTAGAGAAGCTGGTGTAAAGAGCAGAAGTATTCCCCACCAATTCAATCACACTCAAAGATAGGATTATATACCCACAACCCATGGTTAATATCTAACCATGGTAAAATATCCTATATAACGCGGTGTGTAACCAAGGTTATTTTATAGAGCGTGTCAGTGGGCACCAGTCTTTTTATTTTTGGGGAAGGAGGGGGTGGGCGTGGTGGGTTCTTATGGTGAGATTTTGGGCAGTTGATGAATATTTTTAAATGGAAGATGTAAACAAACAAGTGGTTTTTTGGGGATTTTAAAAATTCGCCATATTTTCAAGTAAATTTATTAAATTTTCTCTGCTTTTTATCTCATTTCTATGTTAGGGGAACCTAAACAAATAGCCAATAATATAGAAGGATCTGTACTTTTGAGTTTTTTTTCACTCTCCAAACTTGTTTCATAGCCAAATTTGGTTAAATCTTCTTGTAGATTATCCCCTCTCGGCTACATTATAAACTTGAGGGGAAAAGAGAACCAAAGGGACTCACCCCCCAATGCACCTTCTTCGTCCCTCCCTGTCCCTGGGCTAACCAAGGTGGCGAACTCAAGTTGCCCCCCCTTTTTTTTCCCTTTCCTCAGCCCAAGGTGGTTTTTTTTTTGGAACATTTTTTTTCTCACCCCACACGCCTGCCCAGGTCTAACCTACCTACCTGCCTACATTTAGACTACTTGCCTATGCACCCTGGCCTCCTCCTTCCCCCACCTACTTACCTATCCACCCACCTACCCACCCATCTATCTACTTACATCTGCCTACCTTTCCATCAACCTGCCTACCTATGTACCTACACACTAAATCACCACCAAGGCAATGACAATGCATGTATTGCAATATACCTTTGTTTTCCTTCATACCTACCTCCCTACTAAACCGTGTAACTTTATGATTGTTGAAAACAATGTTGCAATGACCCAACTGAGGGTATTACAACTATTTAAATTATTTTTTTCGTAGCTCTATAAAACTCAACAATTAAATCCCATATGAAGGTATTGCAAATGAATTTCATATCTTTACTCAAGTCACATCAATCCATTGATGTAACCGTTCTTGCAATAACCTCATTGAACTTCCTCACAATTATTGGATTTCAAACTCGTGCCATGCGCTTGACACAACTTGCAAAAAACATATATAAATTAATTAATCATCATATTGCTCTCATTGTGGTAATGCACACCCACTAGATGATTTTATTGAAATGCAATATTGTTAAAAGAAAAGGAAAATATCGTATTACACTTGATTTCTTTTTTCAATACCTTCAACACACTAATGCATGAGCACAATAAATTTATTATAATGCAATACTTTCAATCCTATTAAATTAATTTCATTTCATCTAATTCAATAATGCAATACTCTAAAAACACATTGAAAATAACATATCCAACCTAATGCTCATATGCATTACTTTCATCAAGGTAATGCAAATGCATTAAATCATTTTATTGTTTTGCAATACCCAAGTAGGTTTAGTGGTAACTAGTTTATGTCATTTATTTCATTCATGCAATACCCTATAGGCACATTGATGATATAATATCCAACCCAATTCACAAATACATTACCTTCATCAAAGTAATGTGAATGCATTAGATTATTTTGTTATTATGCAATACTCATGCCCAAAATAAATTTCACCTCATTTGGTTCAAAAATGCAATTACTATATTATTTTGGTTTTATGCAATGTCCTCATGCCTAGGTTACATTTCATATCATCTAATTAAACAATGCAATACCCTATGGACACATCGACAATATCATATCCAACCTAATTCACACATGCATTACTTTCATCAAAGTGATGTAATACCCATAAGATAGAACAAAAATATCATATCCAACTATATTCACATCTACATACCTTCATTAGGATAGTGCATATCCTCTAGATCATTTTGGTGTTTTGTACCTTAGGTCAATTGAAATTAATTCATTTTATTAACTCAAAAAAAACAATACCCTAAAAACATATTGAAAATAACTTTTGTTGACCCTATATGCAATACCTTAATATGGGTGTTAACCAATATTTATTTGTGGCCTCACATAATCTTAAGGTGAAAAAAAAAAGTTCAATTACAATACCTTTATTTGATTTACCCTATTCCTATTGGGGTTATGTAGTTTCGTCATGGGTGTATTAAGGTTCAATTTAGGGTTTAGGGTATTACATGGACCAAAAATGATCAAAGCTTATGCAATACCGTTATGGGGTGTATTAAGTTTAGAGGTAAGGTTGAAGGTATTGCAAAACAAAAATGTAAACGCAATACCCTCATGCATATATAAACTATTTCAAAGTTCTAACTATGAAATAGTGGATTGTTTTTATGATGAGAGTATTACACAAAATCATGTTTTTAAGCTTTAATGGAATTTCCATAAACGTTTAAACTATAATTGTAATACCTTCATATACTAACAATACATCCAATCATTTTTTTTAAAAGCAATTTATGCACATACATTATATATGAATTTTAATAACCTTGTTTTTGTACAAACAAAATTTAAACTTTTTACAAGTAAAAATCTTTACATGCATTCATTTCCAATGCCAAGGGCTATATCCATGGAGGCTAAATTAATCTACAAAAATGGATGCCAAATGCATGGTACATAATGTGTATTAGTCCAAAAATGGAATTTCAAGCTAATTGTTTTCACCTTTGCTTTCATTAAAACTTTCATTAATAGATTTCAATGATAATCCATTTGCACTTTGATAGTGTGCCGCTACATTTTGTGCAAATTAAACATATTGTTAAATGTATAATTGTTAGTTTGCCAAAATTATCTTCACCAAATCAACTATGAAATCCTCCTTGGTGGTATTCAAATCCTAAAGTGAACATACACACAAACCAATCAATATAATTTGGAAAACACATCTTTGAAGCATAATGCAAATTTGAAGTGAAAATTGAATGTTATGAAACTTAGTGACCATACATCATCTTCAATTCATGATAATTTGCAAGTCAAATGATTTCCTTTTCATGCCCCTTTTGGATGAAGATCTTGTCTAATTTTGGCTATCCCAAACATCTCTAAGGCCCTTTGCATAAGAAACCTTGCTAATTCAAATTAAACCAAATTTTTTTTTGTCCCTCTTAAATTTTGGGAGGGTAGACCCCACACCAAATGCCTAATAGAATGAGTAACTTGGAAAAAACAACATTTACTAATGTGGGTGTAACTTAGTGTGTAACTCGATGTAATTATTTAATTACTTAATTATAAAAAGGGGTAAGTTGAATGGTCATGGTGCATGTGCACCATGTGATGTCATCCCTTGTAATCAAATGTGGAGGATAATTTTTGGAAAG
>Ga0209208_10008093_pt1 | contig 14108 bp, 13 predicted proteins | sample S1TSphfallax_3_FD_187694 | JGI IMG/M metagenome (GOLD analysis project Ga0209208, IMG submission 187694) | Host-associated microbial communities from peat moss isolated from Minnesota, USA - S1T2_Fd - Sphagnum fallax MG (SPAdes) (version 2) | ecosystem: Host-associated > Plants > Peat moss >...
CATGCAAACTGGCGCTCGACCAGCGCTCCGCGCTGGAGCAGCTGCTGTTTTTCAACGTGAATCAGCACCGGGTCCGCCTGGGTATCCAACAATCCATCGAAACTTACGGCGTGCCGGAGATTTACGAGCACGAGGGCAGCCTGCGGATCCGCGTCGGCAGCGTGCCGGGGGTGCAGACGCTGTTCGCGGTCTCCGAGACCGGCCATCCGTTGGGGGTTGCCGTCTTCGTACGACTTGCGGAGGCGCGTTTCGTGGTGCTGCACCTGGGTGTCGAACCCCGCCTGCGGTCCTCGCTCGACGTCAATACGCCGGTGCTGCTCAAGCTGATGCACGAGATTCGCAGCGCCGCGCGCCGCACTCGGGGGGTCGACCGCATCGAGCTGGTGTACAAGCAGGACCGCCATTCCGTGCGCTTGAACGTGTAACCACCGGCGCGGGCGCGGTGCAAAACTCCCCATCTGCCGGCTGATGCCCGCCTACGCCCAGGTGCTTGGCGCCGAACGGCATCGTTTTGCCGATCTTAAGACCGTGCTCGCCTGTGCGTCGGCGCGCCGCTCGGGCGACGAATTGGCCGGCGTGGCCGCCACCAGCGACGCGCGACGCGTGGCGGCCCGTTACGCGTTGGCCGATATCCCATTGCGGGCCTTCCTCGAGGATTTGCTGGTGCCGTATGAGCGTGATGAGGTCACGCGCCTCATCATCGACAGCCACGACGCCGCGGCCTTCTCCACCGTAAGCCACCTGACGGTTGGCGAGTTTCGCGACTGGCTGCTCTCCTATGCGGCGAACACGGCCGCGTTGCGCGAGTTGGCGCCGGGCATCACGCCGGAGATGGCTGCTGCCGTATCCAAGCTGATGCGCAACCAGGATCTGATCGCCGTCGCCGCCAAGTGCAGCGTGGTCACCCGGTTTCGCAACACCTTGGGTGCGGCCGGCCACCTGGCCAGCCGCTTGCAGCCGAATCACCCGACCGACAATCTCGACGGCGTGGCCGGGTCGGTGTTGGATGGGCTGTTGTTCGGCATGGGTGACGCCGTCATTGGCATCAACCCGGCCACCGACAACCTCAAGACCACGATCGAACTGCTGCATTTGCTGGACGCCATCCGCGCGCGTTACGACATTCCCACGCAGTCCTGCGTGCTCGCGCACGTGACCACGACCTTGCAGGCGATCGAACGCGGCGCGCCGGTCGACCTCGTGTTTCAGTCGGTGGCCGGCACCGAAATGGCGAACAGCGGCTTCGGCATCAATCTTGCGATGCTGGCCGAGGCGAAGGCGGCGGCGGAGTCCTTGAAGCGCGGTACCGTCGGCAACAACCTCATGTACTTCGAGACCGGCCAGGGAAGCGCACTGTCAGCCGGTGCCCATCACGGCGTCGACCAGCAGACCTTGGAGGCGCGCGCCTATGCGGTCGCGCGGGCCTACGCTCCGTTGCTGGTCAACAGCGTCGTCGGCTTCATCGGACCCGAGTATCTGTACGATTCGAAACAGATCATCCGCGCCGGCCTCGAGGATCATTTCTGCGGCAAGCTGCTCGGTCTGCCGATGGGCTGCGATGCCTGTTACACCAATCACGCGGAGGCCGATCAGGACGACATGGACTCGCTGATGACCCTGCTGGCGGTGGCCGGGGTCAATTTCCTCATCACGGTGCCCGGCGCCGACGATGTGATGCTCAATTATCAGAGCCTGTCGTTCCATGATGTGCTCGGGCTTAGGCACCTGCTCAAGCTCGAGCCTGCGCCGGAATTCGCGGCATGGCTCAAGCGCATGTCGTTGCTCGACGACCGCGGCCGCCTCGCGCCGCCGCCATCCGCCAATTTGTTGGTGCTCGAGGAGGCGGATGTCGCGGCACGACGTCGATAAGCTTTGGCAGCACTTCACCAGCGTCAGCCGTGCGCGGATCGCACTCGGCAGGGCGGGCGACGCACTGCCCACGGGCCGGCTGCTGGAGTTTGCCTACGCTCACGCCAGCGCACGCGATGCCGTCGCGGGACGGGCCGACTTCAGCGCGATTGCCGCACGACTCGAGCCGCTTGCCACCGTGCGGGTGCGCTCGGCCGCCGCTGATCGGCCGACCTATCTGCGCCGCCCCGACTTGGGTCGGAAGCTCGCGGACCCGCCAGGCGACCCGTTGCCGGCTGGGCCGTTCGACGCGGTATTCGTGGTGGCGGACGGCCTGTCGGCGCGCGCCGTGGAGATGCATGCGGTGCCCGTGCTGCAGGGCGTGCTGCCGCGGCTCGCCGGCTGGCACTTAGGCCCGGTGGTGCTCGCCGAGCAAGCTCGGGTCGCATTAGGTGACCAAATCGGTGCCGCCATGGGCGCCGCTCTGGTGGTCGTGCTGATTGGCGAGCGACCCGGCTTGAGCGTCCCCAACAGCCTCGGGCTATATCTCACCTATGCCCCGCGGATCGGCCGCAGCGATGCCGAACGCAATTGCATCTCCAATATTCATGCCGATGGTCTGTCCTACGCGGCGGCCGCGGAGACGCTGGTCTGGTTGATGACCGAGGCGCGTCGGCTGCGACTCTCTGGCGTCGCGCTCAAGGAGGATGCCGGCGCACTGCTCTATGCAGCGCCGAAACCGCTGGACAGTGCGCCTGCGGAATTGAGAAGCTCGGAGCAGCAACAAGGGGATTGAAGATGCTTCATTCGAACCGTCGGCGCCATCTCGCGCTGGCCGCCACCATCGTAATCACTCAGGCCGCCTGCGGCACGGTCCATGCCGCCGAGGTCGTGCGCACGCCATTGCCGAACGGCAACGATTTTCCGATCTCCCTCGCGGTCACCGTGCCGGCCGGCTCCGATACGGTGTACGTGAGCGGCGCATTGCCCCAGGTGGTCAACAAGGACGCGCCGAAGGGCAGCATGGAATCCTTCGGCGACATGGAAACGCAGACGACCAGCGTGCTGACGCAGATCAAGGGCACGCTGGAACAACTGGGCTTAGGGATGGGCGACATCGTGAAGATGACGGTGTTCATGGCGGCCGATCCAACCAAGGACAACAAGCTCAACTTTCCGGGCCTGATGGCGGGCTACAGTAAATTCTTCGGCACCGCCGAACAGCCCAACAAGCCGGCGCGCAGCGCCGTGCAGGTGGCGGCGCTGGTGGCGCCCGGCGCGCTCTTGGAAATCGAGGTGATCGCAGTCAAGCCCGCGCCCAAGCACAAGGGCAAAAAATAGCGGCGCGTGGCGGCCGCGCTCGATCCGCGCAGAGTTCTCGCCGTCCGGCATGCCGACGGCAAGCGGCGCTGTGCGTGGTGCCCAGAAGATCCCACGTACGTCGCTTATCACGATGAGGAATGGGGCGTGGCCCTGCACGCCGACGATGAGCTGTTCGAGATGCTGTGCCTGGAGGGCGCGCAGGCCGGCCTTCGCTGGTCCACCATCCTCAACAAGCGCCAAACCTATCGCGCGGCTTTCGATCACTTCGACGCCGACAAGATGGCGCGTTATGACGCAGCGCAACGGCGCCGCTTGCTGGCCGATCCGGGAATCGTCAGGAACCGGCTCAAGGTGGACGCATTCATCGCGAACGCGCGGGCCTACTTGAAACTGCGCGAGCGGCCGGGCGGTTTCAATGCCTACCTCTGGCAGTTCACCGACGGCAAAGTGCAGCGGCGTCGGCCGCTGTACTTGAGTGCGGTACGGGCAACGACGCCGACCAGCGATGCGCTCAGCAAGGATCTGAAGCACAACGGCTTTCGTTTCGTCGGCTCGACGATTTGCTATGCCTTCATGCAAGCGGTGGGGATGGTGGATGAACATCAGAGATACTGCTGGGCCGGCGACCGTTAGACGCAGAGCAGCGCGCTGGCCGAAGACGATCGTGGTTGCCGCCGGCTGCGTGGCCGTGGCCGTGGGCTGGCTCGCGGCTGCGCCGGCATGGTCGCAGTCCTCAAAGCCCGTGCTGGCGCCCGCCGACATATTCGACCTGCAGTGGGTGGCCGATCCGGAAATTTCCCCGGATGGCCGCAGCATTGCCTATGTGCGCATGGCCATGGACATCAAGACCGACCGGCCGCGTGGCGCGGTCTGGCTGGTGGACGTCGATGGCAAGCACCCGCACCCGCTCTCGGCAGCCGAGGACAGTTCGCGGCCGCGCTGGTCGCCGGACGGCACCCGCATCGCCTACCTTGGAGTGGGCAGCGACGGTTCGAAACAATTGTTCATTTACTGGGCGGTTCACGGCGTGAGCGCCGCCATTAGTCATTTCACGGAGTCGCCGTCGAGTTTGGCGTGGTCGCCGGACGGCCGTTGGCTGGCATTCACGATGCCTGTACCGGCGCAGCGCAGGCCGCTGAAGGTCGACCTCTTGGAGGCGCCGAAGGGCGCAAAATGGGCGGATCCGCCGAAGTTGATCGACCGCATGGTATTTCGCGTCGACGGCGAGGGTTACCTGCCCAATACCTACAGCCAGCTGTTCGTGGTGTCCGCCGACGGCGGCGCCGCCCGCCAGCTGACGCAGGGCGACTTCGACACGGACGGCGCGCCGGCCTTCACGCCCGACGGCAAGAGCGTGTTGATCTCGGCGAACCGGCGTGCCGATGCGGATTTCGAGCCGCTCGACAGCGAAATCTACCGGGTCGATCTGGCCGACAGCTCGTTGCATGCCCTCACTGACCGCCGTGGTCCCGACCGCAACCCGGTGGTGTCTCCCGACGGCAAGCACATCGCGTATCTGGGCTTCGACGACCGGCGCTTGGGCTACCAGCCGACACAGCTCTACGTCATGGATGGCGACGGTTCGCATGCGCACTCGCTGACGGCGGCGTTGGACCGTGACGCGGCGGCGCCGCGCTGGTCGAAGGACGGCAAACGGCTGTTCATCGACTACGACGATCATGGCAGCGGCAAGATTGCCAGCATCGACTTGAGCGGCAAGGTCAACGTCCTCGCGACCGACTTGGGCGGCAACGACGTCACACGGCCGTATACCGGCGGGTCCTTTTCGGTGGCGGAGAACGGCCGCTTTGCCTATACCCGCGCTGCGCCGGACGCTCCCGCCGCGCTCGCCACCGGCACGTCGAGTCACGACATCGCCACGTTCACGGGACTGTCGGATGGGCTGCTGCGCGAGCGGACGCTCGGTGCGGTGGAAGATATAGGCTGGACATCTTCGGCCGACGGCCGCGCAATCCAGGGCTGGCTCATCAAGCCGCCCGGCTTCGATCCGACCAGGAAATATCCGTTGCTGCTCGAGATTCACGGCGGCCCGTTCGCGAGCTACGGCCCGAGCTTCGCGGCGGAGCTGCAGCTCTATGCGGCGGCGGGTTACCTGGTGCTGTATCTGAATCCGCGGGGCAGCACGGGGTATGGCGAAGAGTTTGCCGATTTGATCCATCTCGCCTATCCGGGACGGGATTACGACGATCTCATGTCGGGTGTCGATGCCGTCATGAGTCGTGGTTACGTCGATGCCGGGCGATTGTTCGTCACCGGCGGCAGCGGCGGTGGCGTGCTCACGGCCTGGATCGTCGGACACACCAATCGCTTTAGAGCCGCGGTCGTGGTCAAGCCGGTGATCAACTGGACGAGTTTCGTGCTGACAGCGGATATGACCAGTTACTTCTATCGCTATTGGTTCGACGGCTTTCCGTGGGACAACGTCGAGGCGTACTGGCAACGCTCGCCGCTTGCCTACGTCGGCAGCGTACAGACGCCGACGATGCTGATGACGGGCGAGGTGGACTATCGGACCCCGTCGAGCGAAGCCGAGCAGTTCTACGAGGCATTGAAACTGCGCAAGATCGACACGGCACTGGTCAGGGTGCCGAACGCGTCGCACGACATTTCGGCGCGACCCAGCCTGCTGATCGACAAGGTGGCGTACGTTCTCGCGTGGTTTCGGACCCACGACACGGCGCCGCCATGAGCATCACCGCTTTGCCGTCACCCTGAGTATGGCAATACAGACATCTTCCTCGCGCGACAGCTGGCGCATGAACGCGAGTCTCGAGCGTGCTGCGACATTAGCCTCAGTCGCGAGAGCCACCCGTAGTTCGAGCGTGCGCCGTCGTTCGGCGATGCGGCCGAGTTCCCGGGCATCGCCCGGGTTGAGGCGTTTTTCGATGCCGAAGCCGACCAACTGCGCCATCACCATATCGGCGCGCTGCAGGGTCCTCGACACGGTGAGACAGTTCTCGCGACGTGCTGCGCCCGGCGTGGCGTCGCGGCAGGCATTGATCAGCGGCGAGAACGACGGCAACACCGCGGCGTCCGCAACTCCCATGGCTTCATTCAGCCGGGCCGCATCCGACTTCAGATAATTTCGCGGCAACTGACCGCGGGCGCGACGCAATGCGCCGTAAATCATGACCGTGGTGCGATTGCCGTACAGTTCGAATTTCGAGCCCTCCGCCATGCTGTCGAGCACCCGGTCGACTTCCACGGTGTCTCGGTCTTTCTGCGCCACCGTCAGCGTGGGCAGCCAGGCGGCGCCGTTGTCGGCCGCCACCCAGCGCATAGTGGTTGCCGCCTGGCGAATGTCGCACCCCGAGGCATTCATGCAGAGCAAGAGACGCATCCAGCTGATCGCCGGGTTGTTGGGCGCGAGCTCGCTGGCCTTGACAGCGAGTTCCAGCGCCGCCGTCGCGGCCTTGGTGGTCTCCGCTTTCGGACGTGATGGGGGCCCCAGGAAGGTCAGCGCCGCGGCAGTGGCCAGCGAGCTGGCATCGCCCCGCGCCGCGAGCGTGCCGGCGGCTGCGGCGCGCCAGCCCGGAAACGGGTCCGCTCCGCCACCGCCCATGGCGCAGCAGCAAGGCGCCTGCAGCAAGACGAAGGCAAGCACCCCGACGCACCGCCTGTGCATGGTCGATTCCACACCCGGGCTTCAGTGGATCTTGCTGCGACTGCCGGCGGTCAGACCCGCCGTGATGGCCAGTCTCATGGCGTCCTCGACCGAGATATCGAGGGGTTGGATACGGTCCCGCGGCAGGTACAACGTATATCCCCCAAAGGCGTAGCTCATTGGAAAGTACACGGTCACCCAGTCGTGACCCCCATGCACTTCGAGGGCGCTCGGCACATCTTCGCGGGTGACGAAGCCGATGGCATGCACGTCGGCGAACCGCGCCAGCACCACGCGCTGCAGGTCGCGTTTTTCGCCGCTGCCCGATGGCAGCAGGCTGACGACATCGCGAAAGCCCCCATACAGCGTTTTGACGAAGGGAATCCGGCCGAGGAAGTCGTCCCAGTACTTGAGAAAGATCTTCCCGGCATAGGCATTGACCAGGCTGCCCACCAAGAGCAACAGGAAAAACCCGGTGATGAGTCCGAGACCCGGCCAGTAATGCTCTGGGCCGATGATTTTCAGCCCGATCAGGGCGCGCCGCAGCCAGCCCTCCACGGTGTTCACCAGCCACCAGATGACGTACACCGTCAACGTCAGGGGCAGCACCGTCACGAGGCCACTCATCGTCAGCGAGAAGATCTTGCGCATCCCGTTATGATCGCATGATCCCGCTACTGGCGTGGCAGGAGGAAGCGCAAGCCCTGGTAGTTCAGAATCACGCCATCGCGACGAATGCGCTCGATGGTCGGCCCCTCCTGCAGCGTGGCGCCTTCGTGATATTTGCGCATGTTGATGAAAACGAAGCGCTCGGCCGAATTGGTGGCATACACATGCACGTCGAGATGCAGCTCCGGCAGCGCTTGCGCGCCAGTCAGATTCAGTTCACTCACCGACGGCAGGTTCTCCTCCTCGTCCGGCTGGTAATTGCGATCGTTCAGCACCGGATCGTGCCGGCGAACCGCATGGGCGGCCGAACTGCCCGGTGTCGACGATTGCCTGGCCACGGGCGCCGTCGCGGCCGCGGGTGGCCCCTCCACCATGGGTGTCGAGGAGGTGACCGGCACTTCCGGTGCATAGACCGGTGCCGCATCGCCGGCGGCACCGTCGAGCGGGCTCCAGGGCTGGTCGCCGCCGGCGCCGCCGTGCTCGCCACGGCCGGCCGTGTCCGCCGCCGCGGGGGTGTCCGCGGCCGGCACCAACGCGGTCGGCGCCGCCGCGGGACGCGTGTTCATCCAGCCCCGGGCCAGCACCGCGAGCAGCACAGCCAAGTTGATTGCGAGCAGCGCGCAGACGGCAATGGCCCAGCCCGGCAGCCGTTGCCGGGGCCGTCCTATCCCCGCTTCGACCAGGCCCGGGATGGCCTGGCGTTGCCGTTCGAGCTCCGATTTCTTGAGGGCGTCGAGGATGAAGGACATGTTGATCCTAGCCGTGCGGCGGGGTCTGTTGTAAAAGCGGCGAACCCGGTTCCGCCAGCGCCGTGTCGAGCATGACCTGGGTTTGCAGCCCGGCGACGCCATCGACGTTCAGACGATGCTCGCGCTGGAAATTCTGCACCGCGATCGCCAGCTCTTCGTCATAGACATCGCCGCGCTCCGGATCGGCGGCGGCACCGTGCAGGGCGTTGAGACTACGCCGCAGCCAGCGCACTTCGTCGCCGTGCATCCCCACCGACAGTGGCCGGGTGCGCGCGGTCTTCGGCTTCCACACCACCGTGAACTCGCCGAACCAGTCGCGCGACAATTCATCGAGCGGCACGCGCTCATTGTGATCTCCCAGCGTGAGCGTCGCAAAGCCGTCGTCCAATGCGGACAGCACGACCCGGTGCTTCTGACCCTGATCGTCGGTGAGCGTGAGGATGGCGGGACGGTTGAGCGCCCGCACCTGGGCCCACGAGCCGCGCTGTTCGAGGCACGCAAGTCCCGCCTTCTGTGCCTGACCGCACGGATCGTGGTCTTCCGTCATGGTCGTTCCCCACAGCGACAACAGTCGACGATAGGCTGCGGCATCGGTGGTATTGGCGCTGTTTGCCGCCAGCAGGGCGTTGATGGAGAGCGGCGGCGGCGCGGGCGGCGCGAGATGCGCCGGCGCCGCCGGCGGACGGGCCACGGGGTGGGGTACCGCGGCCGCGGCGCGCAGCGAGGCGGTCTGGTGCTGCCAGAGGCGCCATGCCAGCAATACGGTGGCGGCCGTGCCGGCTATCAGCAATACGCCCGCGATCCAACCCAGCCACAGCGGCGAGAAGCGGCGTCCATACACTTCGCCGGCGGCGCGTCGCACCAACGAGGCAGTGACGCGCCGCGTCTCCTGGGTGTAGGCGCCGAGCAGCGCGCGATCGCATGTGACATTGATGACACGCGGAATGCCGTTCGCCAGCCGGTGGACCTCACGCAGCGCAGCCGGGGTGAAGATCTCACCCGTTGCACCCGCGACCTTGAGGCGGTGGCGAACGTAGCCCTGCGTCTCGTCGCGGGACAGCGGTTTCAAATGGTAGCGGCCGGTGATGCGCTGGGCGAGCTGCCGCAGGTCGTTGCGTTCCAGCAGCACGCGCAATTCAGGTTGTCCGATCAGGATGATCTGCAACAGCTTCTGCGTGGCGGTCTCCAGGTTGGTGAGCAAGCGCACCTGTTCCAGCGTCTCGGCGGACAGATTCTGAGCCTCATCGACGATGACGATGATGCGTCTGCCTTCCGCATGGGCCGACAACAGCCGTTTGTTCAGCAGATCGACCATCTGTTTCACGCTGTCGCGGTCGGCGTCCGCAAGCGGCAGTCCGAGTTCCTCGCAGATGGTGAGCAGAAACTCCACCGGCGAGACGCGCGGGTTCAAAATCACGGCGACGTCGGCGTGCTGCGGAACGCGGGACAAGAGCGTACGCACGACGGTGGTCTTACCCGTGCCCACCTCGCCGGTCAGCTGGATGAAGCCACCGGATTCGTTGATGCCGTACAGGAGATGGGCCAGCGCTTCAGCGTGTCGTTCGCTCAAATACAAATAGCGCGGATCGGGTGTGATCGCAAAAGGCTTTTCGCTGAGGCCGAAGAAACTGGTGTACATGATTGCCGCCAGGTTAACCCAAGCTCAGCCGTCGTGCGGGCCGCCGCGGCCGGACGCCCTGGGCAACAAGCTGGCGCGGGTGACCAGGCTCGCGCCGAACCGGTCGCGAATGCCGTCGACGGTGGCGTCGAGCCGCGCATTGCGCGACGGCACATCATTTTGCGCGAACAGATCGGTTTGCCGCAACGATTGCAAATCACCGCAGCCCACGCCCAGAAGGCGCACGGCGGAGCGAGGCTGTGCCTGCAACCACTCGCCGAACAGGCTTTGCGCCATGCGCGATATCACGGCCGTGTCCTGGGTCGGTGGTTTGACCGCCCGCTGCCGGGTATAGGTGGTGAAATCGTCGCGGCGAATCTTCACGGTTACCTTGCCGGCCACCAGGTCATGCGCGCGCAGGCGGGTGGCCGCCCGATCGGCGAGGTGGACGAGTTGGCTTGCGAGGACTGTGGCATCGCGAATGTCTACCGCGTAGGTCTCCTCCGCGCTGATCGACTTCTCCTCGCGGTCCGGTACCACCGGCCGATCGTCGATGCCGGCGGCTCGCTCCTGCATGGCCAGACCGTGTTTGCCGAAAGCGCGCCACAGGTTGCCGCTATCGGCGTGGCGCAGGTCGCCAACCGTGCGGATACCGGCGGCATGCACGGCGGGCAGCGATTTCTTGCCGACGCCGAACAGTCGTTCCACCGGCAGAGGATCGAGTACCGCGTGCAGCTCGTCGGCGCCGACGCGACACAGCCCGTCGGGTTTGTTGAGATCCGAAGCAATTTTGGCGACCAGCTTGTTCGGCGCCACGCCCACCGAAGCCGTGAGCCCGGTGTGCTCACGGATGCGACGCCGAATCTCGGTGGCGATCTTTACGCCATCGCCTAGCAGCTCCCGACTCGAGGTCACGTCGAGAAATGCCTCGTCCAAAGAAAGGCCTTCGACCAGCGGCGTGAACTCGTGAAAGATGGAGAACACCTGGTCCGATACCGCCTGGTAGCGCCGCATGCGCGGCTTGACGCAAATGGCATCGGGACACAGTCGCAAGGCGGTCGCGATCGGCATCGCCGAGTGCACGCCAAAGCGGCGTACCGCGTAACTCGCGGCGGCGACCACGCCGCGCCCGCTGGTGCCGCCGACGATCAGGGGTTTTCCCTTGAGTTCCGGCCGGTCGCGCTCCTCCACGGACGCGTAGAACGCGTCCATGTCGACATGCAAAATCGTCCGCTCGTCGCCACGCCGGCGCACGCTGCCGGACACTGTGCGACGCATGGCGATCTCCTCGAGCGTTAGATCAAGTCTTTGACGCCGTCTCGTTCCTCGAGCAGCTCGCGATGCGTGGCCGTCATCTTGTCGCGGCTGAACTCGTTGACGCTCAAGCCCTGGACGATGCTGTACTCACCACCCTGGCAGGTGACCGGGTAAGAATAGATCACCCCTTCCGGAATGCCGTAACTGCCGTCGGACGGAATGCCCATGCTGACCCAATCCCCGGCTGGCGTGCCCAACACCCAATCATGGATGTGATCCAGGGCGGCCGAAGCGGCCGAGGCGGCCGACGACGTGCCGCGCGCCTTGATGATCGCCGCGCCGCGCTGCTGGACCGTCGGAATGAAACTCTCCTTGAACCAGCTATCCCCGACCACCGACAGGGCGGGCTTGCCGGCGACCGTCGCGTGATGCAGATCCGGGTACTGGGTCGCCGAGTGGTTGCCCCAGATGATGACCTTCTTGACCTCGGACAGGTTGCTACCGGCCTTCTCGGTGAGCTGTGCCAGACCGCGGTTGTGATCGAGCCGCGTCATCGCGGTGAATTGCTTCGGCGACAACGACGGCGCATTGCGCTGTGCAATCAAGGAATTCGTGTTGGCCGGATTGCCGACCACCAGTACCCGCACGCTGCGGCTGGCGACGGCGTCGAGTGCCTTGCCTTGGGCCGAGAAAATCTGCGCGTTCGCGAGCAATAGATCCTTGCGTTCCATTCCCGGGCCGCGCGGGCGGGCGCCGACCAACAGGCCGAAGTCGCAGTCCTTGAACGCCACCATGGCATCACTGCCCGCCGTGACCTTGTTGAGTGTCGGGAAGGCACAGTCGTTGAGTTCCATGACCACGCCCTGTACGGCGGCGGCGGCGTTGGGAATCTCCAACAGATTCAGATTAACCGGCTGATCGGCACCCAGCATTTGGCCGGAGGCGACCCGGAAGGCGAGCGCATAGCCGATGTTGCCCGCGGCGCCCGTGATGGTGACTGTGACTGGCTTCTTCATAAGCTTACTCCCGACCCAAAAACGAGGCATGGTAGCCCAAACACCATCCTATTGCCGCACCGTCAGTGGCTTGGCCTTCGCACTCGGCAGCGGTACCCCCAACAGGTTGGCGACCGTGGGCGCAATCTGCCGCATGTCGATCAGCCCTAAGTCGCGGTGGCGGGCAATGCCCGCGCCCACCATGAAAAGCGCAGCGCGCATGTCGGGGTCGGTGGGAGCAAAGCCGTGACCACCGTGACCCGCCAGCGCGGTGACCAACGGACCGCTGGTATTGACGCCCATATAATAGCCGGGTTGCATGACCACCAGAAAGCTGGCGTTGGGAAAGGCGCCGCGCTCGGCAATCGCGCCCCGCTCGAGCACTTGGGCGATGCCATTCTCGGGATTGGCCGCCAGGCCGTGGAGTAGGTCGCGCACCTTGCGCAACGTGGATTCGTCGGCAGGGTCATGCAGCACCACGGCCGCCATGCCGCCCGCCGTCCACGGTACCGCCCGCCAATCCTTGACCACCGCGCTGTTCGTGTCCGGATCGATCTTGGCCTCGAGCAGTCCGGACTCTAGGAACGGGATGTATAAGTGCACCACATGGGAGAGCGCGACGAAGCCGTGATCCGATACGACGACCGCCACGGTGGCGGGATCGGCGCTCCGGGCGGCCGCCACCAAGCGCGACACCATGCCATCGATGACTTCCAAGTCCGCATTGGCCTCCGCACTGAACGGACCGTGCCCATGTTCTGCATCGTCCAAGGAACTCAGGTGAATGGTCATGAAGCCTGGCTTGTGCTCGCGAATGATCTCGAGCGCGAAACGGGTCTTCGTTTCGTCGGCCGCGATCCCGGTATCGTTGCCCATCAGATAAGGACCCAATGATGTCTCGAGCGCCCGCAGCAGGCCCTCGGGCCGGGACAGAGCGGCGATCAGTTCACGGTCGGCCGGGTTTAAGTCGGGGGTCGGCCGGAAAATGCGCCAATATTCAGGAATCAGGAAATCCACGTCGGTCGCCCCCACGCTCACCGGCCAGCCGACACTGGCCGTGGCCAGGCCGGCGCGATGCGCGGCCTGCCACAGAGTCGGCGCGCGGATCTCATGCGCATACCAGAACCAGGCATCGCCGAAGGTATGCCGCGGATCGAACTCGAGGTTGTTGTAGATCCCGTGTTCCGCGGGCGTTAAACCGGTCAGCAGCGTCGTATGACTCGGGTAGGTGATCGTCGGCCAGACGCCCTCGACTCCGTCGGCGTAGGTGCCGTCGGCGATCAAGCTACGCAGGAAAGGGATCTTCAGGCCGTGCGCATCCGCCTGGGTGACGTATTCCGGCTTCATGCCGTCCACCGAAATCATCAATACCGAGGCCGCCTGCGCGGGACTCGTGAGCGCGAGGGCCACCAGGGCGGTGAGGGTCTTCAATTTCATCAGCGCAGAATACCGTTGCGACGTGATGAGCATGTGACGTTGTATGTAATGGTGTGGTATGTAACTATATCACTAGACGAGAATCATGGACCCTAATTGGAATGACAATCAACCCATCTATCGCCAGTTGCGCGATCGGATGGTCGCCCTGATCCTCGAAGGCGCACTCAAGGAAGGTGATCCCCTGCCTTCGGTGCGAACGGTTGCGGCCGATTATCGTCTGAATCCGTTGACGGTGTTGAAAGGCTATCAGCAGCTCGTTGACGAACGTCTGGTCGAGAAACGCCGTGGTCTCGGCATGTTCGTCAGCGACGGCGCGAGGCGATTACTGCTGGCGGGCGAGCGTGAACGCTTCTTGAACGACGAATGGCCGCAGATCCTCGCGGTCATCAACCGGCTCGGATTCTCGGCCGACGAATTGTTTGCACGGAAACCCGCGATGACCCATCCCGCGCCGCACCCTCGCAGCGAATCCAAGGACCCATGAGTTCTCCCATGCCCGCGCTCATCGAAGCTCGCGACGTCACCAAGAGGTACGGCCGGCACATCGCACTCGACCACGCGACCTTCCGCGTCGAGACCGGCCG
>Ga0209208_10008094_pt1 | contig 14108 bp, 15 predicted proteins | sample S1TSphfallax_3_FD_187694 | JGI IMG/M metagenome (GOLD analysis project Ga0209208, IMG submission 187694) | Host-associated microbial communities from peat moss isolated from Minnesota, USA - S1T2_Fd - Sphagnum fallax MG (SPAdes) (version 2) | ecosystem: Host-associated > Plants > Peat moss >...
CAAGCTTTGCCTTTCTCTTGTATAACGCACGTGAAGGCGTATGCATTCGTTTTCGCTGGAGACCACTTCGTCAAATCGCATCTCTGCACTGGCGAAACTTGAAAAGCGAAAATCCTAGTTCGCCTTCCGGTGGCGAGCGAACGACCTCCGCCACTCCGCCCTGCCCGAAATTCTCCCCGCCTGCCCACCCGGTACTTTTTACCCCACGTTTTTACCCTGCTTATTCAGCAAATAACCTAAAAATTTAAAAAATTTAAAAATTAACACACTTTTATTAAATATTTTTAAAACTTCTTAAACTTCAACTTGATTCCCAATTAACTTCTTAATCCTTTTCAATTATTTTTTTAATTATTTTTTATTTCATTTCCATGTGATCACATCCTAGTTCAAAAAGGAAAAAAAAAATAGCAATAAAAAGATAAGAGGAAAAAAAAAATAGGGAAAAGAAAAAAAGGAAAGAAGGATGTGATTTAATGAGGATGAATCAGAGCTTTTTTTTATATAATAAATTTCCATGTTGCTCCAAAAGTGGCAATCAGCCACAAGGGGATTTAGCCAAATCTGGCTACAAAATAAATAGAGAAGTAGAGAGAATCTAGGAATCCAATTGCATCATGTTGAATCTCAAGAACCAATTAGCTAAATATGGCAATTTCAAAAGAAGAAAGCCAAAAATCTGCCCAAATCCTCCCAAAATCTTTGATGATTTCAAAACTGTCTTCATCAAAACTATGGTAAACATTCATCAAACTCATGATTGAATTACACACACACAATCTTCCCTACCCACACAAACATCCAAACCCTAGAATTGCCATCTTTCATTGTATAATTTCCTTTGATATCCAACTGGTAATAAGTCATAACCTGTCTTCCTCTTTCATTTTCAACTAGTATTCATTTGGTCACACAATTTGTTAATTGAAATCAAAGGAGTGTTCCAATCATTGGTCGATCTGATGCCATTCCAACATTTTCAAGCTTCATAACTACTTCATTTCTTTCAACATCTCTCATATCCATTGCATACCATGTCCATTGAATGATAGATAACAAATATTTCAACGTCTGCTTGTATCAATTGCATATCATGTCTATTGAGCAACAAAACATGTTCACAGCAAACCGGATTCTGATGGCAAGTGGACAAATTAATCTAGTAGGATGCATACTGCCAAGTTCCAACCTGATGATAATAGCCCCTCAGAAAACTCCGACATAAGGAAAGAAAAGACACAAAGGTCACAGCACTGGATACAATTTTGCCAGAAGATGCTTCTTTTTTCTCAATGATAAGTCCTCTTTCAGAACTCACCAGACCAGATGATTACACTGGGACATCTACAACTGAAACCTGCAAAATTGCGGGGTGGTGAAAGGGGACCCTACAATATGCAGAACCGCACACACCCCCCCTTTTGTGAAGACCCTATGAGCCAATTGTGTCATTCGACAACACTTTGGCACAACTTAAATCCCACCTGTTGTTGCATGGCCCAATTTGAATTTCTGGCCTCTTTTCTAGTGTGTTCTATATAAACTGCATTAAATGGAAAAGCAAGGAAATATTTTTGACCCATTACAATCTCAAGAGAAAAATCTCAAAATGAATTCTCTCTCATGCTGGATTCTTGGATCGGGGTTTCTTCTTTTTAGAATCTAGGCCACCTAAGCCACCCCCCAACCCTAATGGTGAAGGACCTGATGGTGAGGGACCCACCACAGCGGCAGTCCCATCCACAGACCCAATTACTGCCTGTGCAACTGGTGTTGGCCGCACAACAGAGTTGGAGTTTGTTGAAATCCCACCTTTTTTCCCACTACTTTCTGGCCTCGGTTGTGGTATTGTCTTTCCAGCACCTCTGGCTGTACTTGATGCAGAAGAACTGCTTGCCACTGGAGCTTTTCCAGCAACTCCACCATTGATGAGGGATAGCAAGTCACCAAGGGGAGGGATGCTTTGACCAGGTACCCCTGCCTGAGGCCGCACATTCAAACCCCTTGCTGCTGCTTTCTTTCGAACTTCATTAGCGGCTCTTGCAGCCCGCTCATCTGTGCCCCTTGACCTTGGGAGAATATCAGCTGCATTATAACTAGCTCCTGCACCTTTGCCCAAAGGACCTCGGCTTGCACTTGCACTGGCTGCTGCTGCCTGGAAGGCTTGCACCAGATCTGGTCGGGCCTGCCATTATCACAGGAAACAGCTCCCGCAAGTATTAAGAAATCTATGCACTCATGATTAAAGGCAGCCCCAACCAGACAAAAGACCTTCACTAATCAAAGTTTCTATTATCACATGAAAGAACAGAAGAGCCGTGTATATATTTCTGCTCTGACACACTGAATAAACTGTCCTGAAATTATCTTGCAGTTGGCACTCAAACATCATCAATCAGCAAGACAATGTGTACATTTTGTGACTACTAACACCTTGCGGTTGTCTACTGCAAGCAGCATAACATGCCAATCCTCAGCAACAACACAAAAGCTGAGTGCAAGTCAGCAAAAAACAGAATGCAAAATGGCTGATTACAAACCTTGAGAGCTTCTGCAGCCTTCTGCACTGCTGCAATACTCATGGACTGTTGACCCCTTTGCTTCTGGGCATGTGCCTGTAGTAAGGAAACAGAAATGAGTACACACATTGACAACTGAATGATAAGGGTGACCTCAACAAAGCCATTTCAAACAGTGTTCCTGTTCTTAGTTTTACTGCACAGGTTGGTTTACAAGCAGACTGATCTCATGCAAGAATAAAACTCCAGAGGGCCTCACAGAGCTGGGTGCTGACCTGATTTTCACGTATCTGGAAAGTCTTGATCCAGTTAGCAGATTCCCGAGTTCTTGAGTCCTCTTCACCAAGTTGCTTCACCAGTATGTTGTATGTGCTACGTTCATGCTGTTCCCATCCCCCAAAAATTCAATTCATGCAACTGTCCAAACTCTGCTTTTTTTTTATGCAGATGTACAAAAGTAGAAAGCTAAGACGCAGAAGCAACAAAACTTGTGTATCATCCTTTCATGTTCATTTGAAGACCCAATGCAGCAGTTCCAGCAAAACAAGTAAATGAATGTGATTGCAGAGACAAGTTCCACAAAAACATCATGTGTCAGTTCCAGCACAACCTAAAAAAGACAACAAGAATGAGTGCAGTCATAATCTTTGTGACTGTGACTAGCTGCCATCACTTGACTTCAACAGCTCCTGACCATGGGTGTAAGACAAGCATATGACAACCTGCTCAAAACTGAGTGCAAAGAATTAAACAAATTCTGCATCCTAACTTTATGATGCCTTCTACAGATGCAGCACCGAGACTCAGTTATGGTGTCAGACAGCACTCAAAAGGTATAGGCAATCAATTAAGTCAATAATACCCTTATTCAAGCTACAAGAAGCTTGTGATGCGAACCTTCATTTCATATTATCTTTCCCCATACGAGCAACCATACACGACAAAGGCGTAGAGAGCAAAAGAACCCACAAACATGATATTTTTGCATGATTAAGCAGATCAACATCACTGCTCCAATTAGTCTACAACCATAAACAGTTTAAATAATGTAAGGGCGAGCCACTGACAGTTATAGGCTTTCAGATTCCGACAAATTTACCTGTAATGATAGCTTATAGGCACCCATGCAGTTGAAGGCGATGGCAAGAGCATGATAGCAAACAGCAGTTTGGATGTGTTCGTGACCCAACAATCGCTCGTTCCGCTTAAGAGCCTCCTGGAGGTAACGGAGAGCAACATTCATCTTCCCAATGTCCTGGTACATCATCGCAATGTTGATGAAGGTTGCTGCCACATCTGGGTGATCTGACCCGCATGATACATTCAGCAGCAATAGTGTGCGTGCCATGTGCCGGAGTGCAAGCTCAGTTTGGTTCAATCCATGGTAGAATAGTGCCATGTTACCATAGCTGTTCCCATTTCCCCAAGTCAGTCAGTGGAACTGTGTAACAAACTGCTGTTGCAACAAGAAATACCAGGCAGGCTATTGTTTAGAGCCTAACCCACAGAGTATCAAGGAAAGCATGATGGATGCACAATTGATTAAGGTCCTCTGGTTTGGTTCACAAGGAGAGGACACCTGTGTGCTGTGTCAGGGTGATCAGGACCTAAGCAACGCTCATTGATAATAAGTTCCTTATGCTGCTGCATGATAGCGCCTGCCATGTCCCCAGCATGATACAATACCATAGCTAAATAGCTGCATTCCCATCCCAAACCATGAAAAACAAAAGCTGCTTCAGATGATCCACCAGATACACTAACTTCTCTCCACACCAGAATCTCAACCATTTGAAAGTCCTTAGATTAGCCACTTACAAGTTCATGCCCATGTAAGGAGATGATGTAAAAGAGAGGCAGGAAGAGAGAGTACCGGCAGCAATTCGCTACCTCCCGATGCATTGGCCCACAGACCTGGAGCAAAAGCCATTTTAAATGAGCAAGTGAGTTCCTACCTCAAGCAGGTGAAGCCTGCTGCCTAGGCCAGTCCTTCATGCTTTCTAATGCAGCACACTTTTTAGAAAACCTGATCATAAAAAATGAGTCCACCATCTCTTCAAAAAGGTTCTTGGGGGCCTCTGACCCTCTGGAGGTCTGATGAACTGAAACAAAATCAAGGCTACTATAATATGTCTCAGGTGCATCTCTCAATAGACTTCTGAGGAGACATGTCAAAGTTCTTCAGCAGATTAACAGTTATAGTTCTCCAAATTTGGTGAAATTGCAAAACACAAACCATTCAACAAAAGATCCAAAACTCTTGACCTTCATATCACAGACAACTAGCATAATGTAAAGGATACAAGTATCAAACCTGCTGCAAAATGGTAAAAGCCTCTGTGAACAGTTCATATGCTTCATTCAACTTGCCCTGAATCCATCAAGCAATACCACAAAGTACACAGCCACTGTTAGTCCCCAACTTTAGTGCACAAAGTAACAGCAAAAAGTACACAGAGTACAAGTGAGAAAGTCAAGAAGGCAACAGGTGGGGCTGCAACCGCTGTTAGTCCCCAACTTCAGTGCCTTCTTGGAAGACTAAGTTAATCATCCCCATAAGGTAATATAATCACTGTACCATAGTCACTTGGGACCTCTGGAGTGTCATCTCCGAGAGATCAGCTAGCCTCCACAACAGTAGAAAGTGAGAGGCCATACCCAGATGACACAAAAGGCTAGATGAGTCATCAGAGCATACAATGACCACAACAGTATGCATGCACTTTGACACCACACAAGCTGAAGGAGGAAGACAAGGAACGGGAATAACTTGATGGAGGCGAAACCACTGCGGGAGCTGCGGGGTTCCCAAGAGCTTCACCCGCGTGGGTAGCCCAACCTGCTCCCACACCACAATGCATTTCTCTATTTTGGTGTTCAAAACCCTGACTCAAAAATATCTACCTGTCACTACATAAAACAGTTTCCCAGTACCAAAAAAAATTCCTGCTCATAAAATTCTTCAAGGATGAGAGGCAAAGGTGCCAAAGTTTCAAGGCAATTGGAGATTAATTGTTTTCCTTTGCATCTGATCCCTTACTTGCCTACAATCCTGGCTGTCATCTAGACAGTAATGTTGATTGTCAGGCCACCCACTCAGTCATTACCTCTGTCGAAGGGAGAAATTGACACAGAAGAAGGTGAACAGCATGAAAACAAAGAATCCTGAAGACAAATCAGGTGTAGAAATGCTTCAATTGTTCAGCAGTAACTGCTCCTTACATGGTGTTAACAAACAAACACAAAAAGTGAAGTGGAAAGGATCTGAAACAAGAACAGAGAAGGAGACACACCAAGCAAAAGCTATTACTACACACACACTCACACACACACACACACACACACACAAAGAGGAGACAATAAGCTTAAGTGTGGAAGCTTCACCTGTGCCAACCGAACCTTCCCACTTTCCAAGAGATCACGTGCATCACCACAGACAGGAGACAAGTGTTTCACAACTGCTTGCAGATCCACAATATCAGAAGTCTCAAAGGGCACGTCTGCATCAAAGCTGTATGTCCTCGCAGAAAGTGCAACTCCCATCTACAAAATCAAACACCCAGGTGAATTTAAACACCGCATTATGACAAACGATTGCCCATACTGAAACAAAGCACAGCAAAAAGAATCTCTTTCGCATCAAAACATATAGACACACCTTCTGACTCAGGTTCCTGAAAGTCGAAATCTTCTTCACTCTTGATCTGATATCCTTTGGCAAGTCAAACTGCAATACGAACCCAATCAGGTTGCTTGAGAAGTGCACTGTTCACATACTAGTAGTGTAAGAAAAACAATTCCAAGATATTCAACATGCAGTCTCTTGACAGTCATTCATACCTGATACTTGAATTTGACACCCTCATGAATGTCAGTCCAGACCAGGGTTGGTGTGATGCACAAATATGAAGGCTGAATCTCAGTTGCTACTTCTTCCTGTTCTCATCATGAATGATACTGAGTCAAATTCCACCATTCAACATTCATTTCCAGAGGAACGTATGTCCAAATAATATGAAATATTTGGAATTCTACTATTCTGAATTTTGCACTATCATCCGTCATGCTCAGATTTGATCACACAAACTACAACCCTGAGACTTTGACTCCTAGCCTTCTAGCCATGTTCATTAGCACTCAGGTGTCAACTCCACCCTTTTCAGAGGTTACTGTGTTCATTTGTGCAACTGTAACAATGTTTACGGAGCTAGAAGACAGGTTGACATTACTCTTAATGTATCTTTAGTGTCCTAGTATGCAAGATATGATAAGAACACTCCACTCACAGGATTGGCTTCACTTTTCTCTGACTTCCCATTTGATACAACAGTGACTTCAGAATTTGAGGGCACTGTCTCTGGCCCAACCAGGCAGTTGAAAAAATGGGCAATTGCCCCACCCACATCCTGATCAAGAGTCTCCCGTAGAACACCCTGCAATTTGCAGCACGTAGTTTTGAGTTTACTGAGAGATCTCCCACCAATATGTCAAATTTGGACAACCATGAGGCTTATGGAACAAAATCCAAAACTACAAGCAATGTACCTTCAGGATGTGTTTGGCAGATCGAACAACCATCTCCACAATGCACAAATCCCAAACATGAGGCAGATTCTCTGTCTGTTTTGCAACCTGTTGAAATTGAACAACCGCTGAATGCATGAGGAAAATGAATCACACAAATCTCACAAACCCATGAAGCAATATCCTTGCAGTAGAAACAGACCCAAGAGAGAATACAGATATCCAACATATGTCTATGGATGTCTGAGTGTAGCTAGTATCTGAAACTAATGTCTGGAAGGACAACTAGCTTTTTGCACAGAACAAGGCTGTGATCAATAAGAGAGAGCTTCATACCTTGCCAAGATAGCGAACATTGATACCATGTGCATGGAGGGCATCAGTGAGAGTGGGACCATCCATGGGTGACACCTCCAGGCTACTGAGATCCACAACCAACTTTGGGAGAACAGTATCCACAACATATTGTCCTGCTTTTCTGACCAGCTCTTCATCTGCTGCTATATCCTACATTAAACATAATCCACAACCCACAGCATTTGACCTTAGCAGTCTGCTTCAAAACTCAGGGTCCTAAGCAATGAGCTCTACGTTGGTGAGTACTACCATACCAATAACACAACCCCATCAACCATTGCTGAAAATCCCATATTGTAACTCATGTTTTTAAGTCACCCATTTTGCAAGAACATGTCATCTTTAGGGAAAATAAAAGCTGCACAAAAGCTCAAGGAACCATTGTCCCCCGGTACCAGCACCTGGTGAAGATTTGGTAAGAGAATATCACACCAACCTCTGGGTCACCTGACACTTTGAAATCAGTGAACACATTGGGGTTCAAAACAATCTTTGGAAGTTCCTCCTCTAGCAAGGTCTTTTCATCTGATTGATCTCCTTCTGCCTTCCTTTTCTTCACTCTTTCAAGTGCCTCAACCTGCATAATACCATTCATCACATTATAAATTTGAACTAGCAATGTGGTATGAGAAGTTACTCACATAACTTGCATGCAAATGCATCAATTTCATACTACTAGAAGGTTTTCCTATCAACATCAGCAGAAGGGAAATACCACACCTGGCAAAATACTGCAACAAGCTCTGGTCTAAGGACACAAAGGCGTGATCCAGGGCCAGTATAGTTGATGTCCCTGGGAGTTGTTCTCATCAGGTCTAGCATGTAGTGCCTGCAAAAACCAACCATAACTTCTCAAGCTTAGAGCCTGTAGAGAGAAGGTTGTCTCCTTCCACCTATGACATATTGACCAAATGGACAATCAATAATTACAAGTGGAACACTGCATTGTTTTCCATACTCATCACAACAAAGTTCACTTCTCCTTGACTGTTTGAAAGTAGAATAGTGATACATATGAACCATCATTTAATACTTACCCATAAGAAATTCCGGTGGCATGAGCCCAATTTTATATGACTAAGTCCTTCCAGATCCTTCTGAAAACAAACTTGAATATCATAAAGGACTAAAACATGTGCCAAACTGAACCTTTGCTATTGCGACTGCTGTAAAATGCGCATGCTCTCCCTTGGACTCTTCTTATGTAATATATATGCTCCTTCCAACTAATGATGCTTTGTGTGTCTGTAACTAAAAGCCTCCAGCAAGGAGACTATTTGTGGTGTTACCCACCACAAATAGTCTCTGATCAGCAAAAACATAGAGATGGAAGACAAACCGGTCATCACTGCCAACAATGCCCTTGCATTCAACAGGTGCACAAAGGGTGATGCCTTTGCCAGCTCCATCAAGCACAGTGTGTTCCTTTATGTGTAACAGCTTCCCTGCTTCCAGTGCCTGCAAAGGAGAAACTCCCTTAGCTTGTTGCAACTCAAGAGAACACCTTTATTAGATGCAAGTTGAAGTTGACTACAATGGAATCTGAGGGCTGCAACCCACCTTGGAATGAAACTTCTCGTTCCATGCAATCTTTTTCCCATTGTCCACAGAGCCATACAGTAATGATTCAGTCTTATCTCCTTGCAAAATACCTGGTATGATGCTCTGCAATCCACATTACAGAACACAGCTCAATCTACAAAAACTTCAAAGACCCCACATGCACAAACCCAGGAAGCTCATTCTGAAAAGACTTTCCTTTTCCTTCTCTTGAGCACTGATAGTGCTGCCATGTGACTCACACAGAAGTCCATCCATTCCAAACCTTATCAGAGACAACCCAAACCTTCACAAAAATGACATTCTCTTGCTGTTGGGACATCAAGACATATCAACATGATTGCAGAGAGAAAATTGCAACAAACATGTAATTTAACAAAGCAAAACTATCAGTTCCAACCAAACCAAAACAAAGCATAACAAGAAATGAGTGAGGTCATAACTTTGTGAGTGCCACTAACAAGGTCTCAGACATGAACAACATATCCTTGTGAAGACACTTACAAAATGCTGCCTACCTGTGCAACAACGCGGTGTCCTCTGAAATCAACAATGGCCATAGCGAGTGTGTACAGACCAGCCACATCTGCGTTGTTGTATGCTTTGGTTCCCTTCAAGTCATTGTTTGCCGAAGCATATGTAGCCTGCTCACTCTCCACAACTGGGGCTGGAGGTGTTTCACTAGGCGCTCCTGCTTCAACTGAGGAATCCTCCTTGGGACCTGTCTCACCTGATGGCAACTGAGTTGTCTCAGGCTCAGGAGGAACAGCAGCCTCACCTGACACTGCTGTGACAACATCTCCATTTTCTCTGGTGGCTGCTTCCTTATCATCCCTTTCAGTCTGTTGCTGTAGCTCCTGTTCCCTCAGTTGCTGCATAAGTGCAAAATCTCCATCCACCGCAAAGCTGAAGAAGATGTTGTTGTGCACATACCTGGCATGTCCACACCTACTGTCAGGATGCAAACTCAAACAGACTGTGTCTTGATCTCCCCTTTACACATTGGAAAGCAAGAAAATATGAAAGCTGCTCTCTTACATGTGGAAGCGGTCAGGGTCAGTTGGGTTTATGGGTGGGATACACCGTCCAATTACAGCCCTTGCTCCTTTGGTTGCAGCTTCCACAAAGTCACAGTTCACCTTATACAGAGCCCTGTCCCTCATAATCCTGCACATTGCCAGACACACATCAATTGTTATCTTTCCAGATTCACCTCAAAGACACAGTCAGCAATCATGTTGTTATTAAAATGTTTGCCATTCAGTTCTTGTATCTGCTGAAAAGGGCACAGGCAGAGTGGTCTGACTCTGAAGACTTTGAATAATTTCCCTTTTGAATGCTTCTTAACAAACACAATGATCTGCAAAGGACGAATATGTCCAATTATGGAGTTAAACACATCACCTGTCTTGCAAAGATTCACGGGAGAATTCTCTACAAGACTGAAGCTCCTCATTCCAATCACGTTGCATGCCCACAATCTCAGTTCCATAAGGCACCATCAAAGCATCCTCTGCTCGTGCAATGTCTCTCTTATGTACTGCCACAAACATACCCCATACAAGCATCAGCATCAGATCCACCATCACAATGGTCAATCTGAGCTAATAATTCACCAACTGTCACAAATCAACAAAATGGTTCTACAAGCCTCAAAAGCTGACATGTTGTTAACTTCCAGTCTGACAAATGTTTTGTCTGACTTACAGGGTGTGGGATAGGGACCAAGCCATGAATTTGGGGGCAAAAGCACAGGCACATTCTCAAATGGGTGCCCTGATGCCTTCCTTTCAAGAGTCTCTGCAAAGCCTGTATCAACATCCAAGATTCAGGATAACATAAATAGAGAAATACTAGCAACCAAAGAGAAATGGCATCCTAGATAAACTAGTGCCCACCCCCATCCCCTTTATCAGCTGATAGCAAAAATCCTCAACAGCTGATAACAAAGTAGTACAGCACCAAACACTGCTCCAGTGCTAACACCTGCAATCCTGAAACTTGACATTTTTCTTTCAAAGGAAGAATTCCAGCAATGTACCTGTGGCAAACTTCTCACTGACTTGACGTAGAAGACCCACAAGGGTGGTGGCCTCCTTTACAGGCTTTGAAGGTTGGGCATCCAAAACATTTCCCGTACTTCTATTAATGTAGAATCCACGGGTGTGTGCTGTAATACAGTACTTTTCACCCTCCACAGATACCACATCTAGGTATATCAAGTCACCAAGCAGCCTGAACATGTACCAAACAAAGACATGTTCTTACATGGTGCAATAACACAAGAGTACAAAAATACAGACCACAAGAAAGTGGTACTGTGGATTGACAAACTTGAGCAGAGATTAATATGATATGGATGTTGTTACCTTCGATATCCTGGCACCGGATTGAAGGAAGAGAATGCTATTGTATCCACACAAGGACTATCCTCCACTATTGGAACTGAAACAAGGGCTCCAAGTAAGCCCACTGAGTCTTCCATGAACCCTAGGCCCCCATCAAGCTCAGCTGCCTCCCCCTTCATTGCTCCTACATACCAAAGATATCAACATAAACACTGCTGTGACACTGATGGTTTCGCACACAGCACACATCATGGTCTCAAATAAAGTCAATTCCTCTCAATGTATTGCAAATAAGTAGCCTATGTCAGAGTTCAATCCTGAAAGAAGTCACCAACGATCAGAATACAGAGAGGTGTCAGTAGGAAGAGAATAAAGGCAGGATGGGTTAGGAGATCTACCTGTTTGCTTATCATTAGAAACCTTGGGTTTTGAGTCACTTGAGGAGGAGGATGCCTCATTTTCATCTCCATTACCTGCTGTCAGACAACCAAGCAGTCAACAGATGTCACACCAGAGAGGTCTGCTACAAACACAACCACATCAGCTATTTGGCAGGAATTGCACGGGAATCAACAAGGGAGGTTCACCTGTGGCATCAGCCTGTTTTGCTTCATATTCTGAAGCTAGTGCAGTTGAAAGTGATGAATGGATACTGGCAGTTGAGATGAGATCTCGAGCACGCCTCACATGTGACCTTACAGACCTATCATCATACATGGCTGCACAATACCAAGACAATGTTAATCCAAGCCATGTACACGAATGACAATCAGCACCACCAAACCTTGCTTTCAGGGCTGTATTATTCAACAGAGACAACAAAATCTGTATAGCACTTCAGCCACATTGGGTAGGCATTTGCACAGAATGGTTCTTTGCCAAGCCAATGTCAGAGGAACATGGTGCAACTTGCAAAGAATCAAGCAACAGGTACACAGTCGAAATGCTTCTACAGATGCAAACTGCAGTGAAAAACTACAAGAGAGAAGGGGGGGGTTATTAGTTCACCATTGACCATCTCCAATGAGCAGCCTCCAGCTGCCACATCAGCAACCTCCCCAATTTCCAGGTACTCTGCCAAATGGTAGCGCACACCGTCGGCAGCCTTCAAAATGAGGTCATAACATGTGTAAAAGCATGTCTCTGGTGCATCCAACAAGAACTGTCGCAAATCCATGACCGAGTCTCCCGGGTTGATCTGCAAGGATAAACCCCACAAGCTGTGAGGTTTACAGGTTTAACTCCGGAAATTTGTCATCATAAGGCAAATAATTCACATAGTAGCAAGTGATGACTTCAATTAATCTCAATCCTTTGAGACTGCAAAATGGGAAGAATGAGCATACCTGTAGCTCAAGCTGCTCACCACCAGGTCCTTTCACAGTAATAGGGTAGAGGCGCAACTCCGCTGTGAATTTTGCCAAATCTGTGAGGGACTTGTGTACAGAAGAAGAATGTGGACAAAGCTGAGACTATCTAATGAATAAATAAAAAGACCCACCCATCAGGAGGTAATATCAGGAATTTTCACAAAAGATTCACAAAAGGGTAGAAATTCCCTTACCATACCCTAAACACTGACCTCTCTCATCACTCTCTAGTAAACATCAAAAAATTGGGGTTTAAACAGCACCTTCTCCTTCACCTCCCGAGTGCTCAGAGCTGTCTTCATCCTTACTGGCTGCCATGGCCTTTTCAGGAACCTCAGTTTCTTGAGGTGCAGTAGAAGCTGGGACAGCCTCTGCCAAGGTTGTTGTTCCCTCCTGCTTCCCATTACTAGAAGCTACCTCCTCAGGAACAATACTCTCCTTCACACCAGGTGAAGATGATGATTCAACAACAACAGGGACTGCTCCTGCTGCTGCAGCTGCTGTTGGCACGGGTTTGGCTGGTCTTTTCAAACCAAGTTCAGGCAATCCTGTAGCACTAGCAAGAACTGGAACTTCCCGGACACCACCCACTGTCGTTGTTGCGGTATCCGTGGACGACAAAGGCTTACCCACCACCACACCAGTCTTAGCCTTGCCTTTGTTGTTCTTGTGCGACTTGCCCGCCATGATTCACAAACCCTCTGCTCAATCCCCAACCCCCAATCCCCCCCAAACCCACAACAAACACTAAAATGTGTCAAAATGTTCTTGGGAGAAAAAACGATAATCTTATCCACATCAAAGGACATATGGGTACTTACAGTTTGGATGTGCAGGATCTTCACCCTTTCTCCCTCCTCCTCCTCCCCTGAAAGCAGATTAACAAAAAAACAAAACCCAAAAGCCCTAACCCTAACCAAGACTTTTTAGTTCAATGTAAACACAATTAAAATCTAACACGAACTCCTCAGTGTAAATGCGGCAATTTTTCGGTCATACCCTAGTTACTAGGACCCTAAACCCTACTGGCAGTGGAAGTGAGTGACATGGAAGACTTTTTTTGCCTCTGAAATCCAAAACCCTCATTGGTCCACTGGGTTTTACACTAAACCTTCATTGGTCCACTGGTTTTTACACAAAACCGTCGATGGTCCACTGGTTTTTACACTAAGCCTTCATTGGTCCACTGGCTTTTACACAAAGCCCTCATTGGTCCACTGGGTTTTACACAAAACCCTCATTGGTCCACTGGGTTTTACACTAAACCCTCATTGGTCCACTGGGTTTTCCACTAAACCTTCATTGGTCCACTGGGTTTTACACTAAACCTTCATTGGTCCACTGGGTTTTACACTAAACCTTCATTGGTCCACTGGGTTTTACACTAAACCTTCATTGGTCCACTGGGTTTTACACTAAATCTTATTATT
>Ga0209208_10008095_pt1 | contig 14106 bp, 13 predicted proteins | sample S1TSphfallax_3_FD_187694 | JGI IMG/M metagenome (GOLD analysis project Ga0209208, IMG submission 187694) | Host-associated microbial communities from peat moss isolated from Minnesota, USA - S1T2_Fd - Sphagnum fallax MG (SPAdes) (version 2) | ecosystem: Host-associated > Plants > Peat moss >...
GAGTCCGCGGGCAAGAGCGTGAGCGAATAGGCCCACAGCTCGCGCGCCTGTGGGTAGAGACCGCGAACTTCGAGAGCGCGCGCGTCTTTGGCGAGCTGGTCGAGCCGGACGCTCTGCACCAGCGCGTGGCATTTGGGACAGGCAAGGGACTCGAGGGGAAGCTCGATGCCGCAGTTGGGGCAATTCTGGACAGCGGAATGGGCGATCGTCGACAAGGGATGCAGTGCTCTCCTTTCGATGATACCGTTTGCGGGCGCGGTGCCGGGAGTGCCGCGTATTGGGAAGCGAATTTGGGCAATTCGTCCGAGCAACGCGAACAGCGCATCGATCGGGATTCTTCCGGCCGCGTCAACCGCCTATCGATTCGACCAGCCGCACCATTGCTTCCTCCCGCACCTCGATCGACCGCACCAACTGGAACTGGGTCCGGCAGCGGTCGAGGTTGTGTTCCGGGCGATGGACTTTGAAGTAGGTGTCGCCGGATAGATAGTCGGCGAGGAAGCGCAGGCCGATTTCAAATGTAACGAGTTTCCCGGAGAAAGCGAGGTAGCCCTTTTCGGCGGCCGTGAGAAAACTGCCCGCCGCGGAAAGGTATCCGCGCGCCAACGCCTCGAAGATCGGCATGCGCATGGCGACTCGGGATAAGTCGAGCTCGTCTTCGAGGGCTGGGCTTGTCGCGGTGCGGACCATGTCACCGAAGTCGTAGAGCGCGAGGCCGGGCATCACGGTATCGAGGTCGATGACGCAGAGGCCCTCGCCGGTCTCATCGTCGAGCAAGACGTTGTTGCATTTGGTGTCGTTGTGGGTGACGCGTTCGGGCAGGTTGGCGCTAAGCAGAACGCCTGCGATGGCCTGACGGCTGAGCGCAAAGGCGATCTCCGGCGCGGCTTGGATGGCGCGGTTGACGGTGTCCGCGGCGAGGGCGGCTTCGAGCGCGGCGAAGCGTTTCGGCGTGTTGTGGAAGCCGGGAATGGTGTCGTGGAGGCGGGGCGCGGGCAGGTCGGCCAGTTGCCCTTGAAACTGGCCGAACGCTCTGGCCGCCTGATATGCCTGCGCCGGCGTTTCGACCGCGTCCAGACCTCGGGCGCGCTCGACGAACTGGTACATGCGCCACCAGTTCCCTTCCGGGTCGCGATGGAAGGCTGTGCCATCGCGGGTGGGCATGAGGGTGAGCGCGCGGCGCGCGGCGTCCGGCTCGTCCGCCACCTTGGCAGCCACATGGGCGGTAACGCGCTCGATGTTGCGCATCAGCGCGGCCGGATCCTGGAAGACGCGGTGGTTGATCCGCTGCAGCAGCATCGGGATTTGCGCGCCCTGGCGCAAGTAGACGGCGCGATAGGTGTCGTTGATGTGGCCCGTGCCGTAGGGTAGGGCGCTGAGGAAATTGCCGGCGACGGCGAACTGGACCGCGGCGGCAGCGACGTTTGGCGAAGTGTTCATGGCCGGTCTCAGGCCCAGAGGCTTTCGGGATAGAGGCCTTGCTCGATCAGCTTGCCGATGCTGGCGACGACACTGGGGCGGTCTTCGCGGTAGGTGACGCCAAACCACGCGTCGGCCGAAGACAGAACTTTGACCCGCGCCTCGCCTGCCGCGACGAGCGCGTTGACCGTGCTGGGCAGGTAGCACTCGGATTTGAGTTCCGCACCGCTCTGCTTTAGGAATTGCTCGAATTGCGCGGCCAGTTGCCGGAAGACGCGCGGCGTAAATCCCCACATATTCATGGAGACGAGTTCGTCGCCGGTGAGCGGGGTGATTTGGCCGTCGGGGGCGGTGTTCTTGGCGCCTGCGCCGTCCCGCACAATGCTGGTGAGTTCGAGGACGCCGGTCAGTTCACCGGAGTCGCCGACCTGGCAGACGCCGCGGGCGACGGAGCCGAAGTCGGAGAGCGTCTTGCTCAGGATGAAGCCGACCATGGCGTAAGACTTGGCGTCGTCGGACGTGCCGGACTGGAGATGCGCGGCGAGGACACGGTAGCTCTCCGCGCCGTAGAAGTCGTCGGCGTTGATGACGGCGAAGGGCTCATGGATGGCGCCGGCGGCCATCATCACGGCCTGGGTGGTGCCCCAGGGTTTGGTGCGGCCGGCAGGAGGCGTGAAGCCGGCGGGGAGCTTGTCCAGTTCCTGGAAGACGTAATCGACGGCGACATGCTTCTCAAAACGCGCGCCGATGCTCTCGCGAAAGGCGGCTTCGATATCTTTGCGGATGATGAAGACGACTTTGCCGAAGCCGGCGCGGAGGGCGTCGAAGATCGAATAATCCATGATGGTTTCGCCGCTGGGGCCGACGGGGTCGATCTGCTTGAGACCGCCGTAGCGGCTACCCATGCCGGCTGCGAGAACCAAGAGCGTAGGTGGGAGCGTGGGGGATGTATTGGGACTCATGCATTCAGAGTAACGCGCTGGGACCGGTGCCCGTTCGACGGCGCCCTGTCGGGCATCGGCGGAGTTGCCTCGGTTGGCACACCTCGCCGCCAGGAACGGCAACGCGGTGCATGAGGTTATTCTCTTTGTAATGCATTAAGGAGCAAGCTCATGGCGGAAATCCCGTTGGACCCGCAGTCGATCGAGGAACAGGGACGGCGCGAGTTGGCATTCCAGCGAGCTTTTGCCGCCGCGCCCCGGCCGGTGGTCACCTATGGGTTGATCGCGCTCAATGTGCTGGTGTTTGTGGCGATGCTTGCCGCGTCGCCCAGATTTCCAATCCTCACCAACTTGGAGATGGTGCGCTGGGGCGCGGATTTCGGCCCGTTGACGCTGAATGGCCAGTGGTGGCGAATGCTGACCTCCTGTTTTTTGCACTTCGGCTTCATCCATATTGGGATGAACATGTTCATCCTCTACCAGGTGGGAGTCCTGACGGAGAAGCTGTTCGGCAATGTGCGCTACCTGGTGCTGTACTTGCTGGCGGGTCTCGGCGGCAGCGTGGCGAGCCTGTTCAGCCATCCGATTTCGGTGAGCGCCGGCGCTTCCGGTGCGGTATTTGGCGTTTACGGCGGGTTGTTGGGATTTTTGCTGATGCAGCGCGGCGTGGTGCCAAAGCGCGTTTCTCTTGGGATTGGGCGATCCGCGGGCGTGTTTCTGCTGTACAACCTGGTCTACGGGCTTTCGAGTCCGGGAACGGATATTCAGGCGCACGGCGGGGGATTTGTTTCCGGGCTGATTTTAGGTTGCGCGCTGGCCGCTCCGATTTTTCCGACGGGGCAGAAGCACTATCCGCTGCGCACGCTGCTGGTTGGCGCGGCGGGCGCGACGGCGCTTTATTTCGCCTTCCAGAGTCTGCCACGGCCGGATCCGCAGTGGTTCCACCGGACCTCTGGCGTAAGGCGCGGGAAGAACGGCATGGAAAAGCGCGTCCTGTATGTGGAGGATTCGCCCGCAATGACGTTGGCGGGGATGCGGGACCGGCTGCGTCCTCTCCTGATTTTTGCTCCCCAAGCGAACGACGCGCGTTTGCTGGAGCAGGTGCGGATCGTGAGCGAATATGCGGACGAAGCGGCGGACCGGGATTTGGTGACGGTGGTTGTGACGGAAGATGGAAGTCTTCCGGCCGGGCGTCGGCTGGCCGATGGGGATGTTGCCGAGGCGCGGAGGCGGTTTCATGTGAAAGCCGGCGAGTTTCGGGTGGTGCTGGTGGGCAAGGATGGCGGCGAAAAGCTGCGGGCTGGGAAGCCGATTCCGTTTTCGCGCCTACGAGAGACGATCGACGCAATGCCGATGCGGCAGGAGGAGATGAAGAGGCACGGGCGATGACGGCGCGTGAGCTACTCAGGAGCTGGGCTTTGAGGGTGGCGTGGACGGCGGCTTCGCGGGTGGCGTGCTGGCCGATTTTGCCCGCTTGCTCGATCCGGTGTTCGTCGATTCTGAAATGATTGGGCGTGGTTGGAAATCCTTTGGTTTGGAGTATGGCGTGGATTCGGTCTTGCGGCCAGGATGGAGCGGGCTTTCAGCCCTTACAGGGCTTCATTGGGCTGGGTACCCTGGGCGTTGCCCCGGGCTGGTATTGCGCGCGCCTTTGGCGCTGGGGAGGTCTCTTAGCAGCTATGGCTTATCAGGATTTGTGGCTCCCACCCGGCATCCGACATTGTGAATCAAGGGTCTCTGATGAAGATTTCAAGCCTGTTGTCTGGATAGTTGGACGGAATTGCCTCGATCTTCTTTCCGACTACTTGGGACTTGTTGAGGGCTTGCGCAATTGCGATCGCGAGCTTCTTGTTCTCCTCGTCAATTGCGAAAAAGGAAATGCCGGGAAATATCGGAGTTCCCTCTGGCATGAAATTCATTCCGCCCTGGACTTCAACATCCAGACCTACTTTGGAGGAGTCGAGCGCCTTCTTCAGCTGATCGCCGGCTAGTTGCTTCATTTGCGTAGGATTGTCGACCATAATAATTACCTTGCCCCCACGAACTCCGGATGACGCTAGAAAGGCTGCAATTTGGTCAACTTGCGTATCACTGATCTCAATTCTTGGTGCACCGTAATTGTTGACAGTCGGATTGATGAGGGTGCCGCCAATCGCCCCTATGCCGTTTGGCGCATTTACAGTCTGTTCAGGCGGAGCCGGAGCCTGCGCTTGTACTGCTGGAGCACTTGTTCTTGTGCGAGGTTCTAATCGCTGCCTGCCATTTATCGACGGCCTGCTTCCGCCCGAGTCGGCAACTGGTAGATCTTTTGCAACCTGCTTTGGAGTTTGATCTGGAATTCGAGGAGGGTTTGCGGGCTGGGTGGCATCAGTCTTCGGTTTCTGTAGTTGCAAACAAGAGAGCCAAACGAAGAGGCCGATGACGACGAGACCTAGGAAAGCGAAACCTAGTCTCTGGAACTTTCCGAGTCCAATCAGTTCTATCCACTTCGTCTTAAGTCCGCCGGAAATCGCCAGCGTGACGAGTACCACACCCGCCAAAATACCCAGCACTAAGGCGGTTTCAACGGTGAGGCCTTCTAGTTCACCCTTGAATACGAGGTCTAGCACATAGGGCAGCATCACACGGAGCCTCCAATTTCTCTTTTCCTTCGCCTATATTGTATCCTGAGTGCATGGACTTTCAGCTTGTAACGCCGTATCAGCCGAAGGGCGACCAGCCGCGGGCGATTGAGGAACTGGTGCAAGGGGTGGCCAATGGGGAGCAGCATCAGGTGCTGCTGGGGGTCACTGGCTCCGGCAAGACATTCACCATGGCCAAGGTGATTGAGGAGCTGAACCGGCCGGCGCTGATCCTGGCGCACAATAAGACGCTCGCTGCGCAGCTTTACAACGAGTTCAAGCAGTTTTTCCCTTCGAATGCGGTCGAGTATTTTGTGAGTTACTACGACTACTATCAGCCGGAAGCGTATATCCCTTCCGGGGACTTATATATCGAAAAAGAAGCCACAATCAACGAGGAGTTGGACAAGCTGAGGCTCTCCGCCACGCGCAGCTTGTTCGAGCGGCGGGATTGCATCATTGTTTCTTCGGTGAGTTGCATTTACGGTCTGGGATCGCCAGAGGCTTATTACGGGATGCTCTTGCTGCTCGAAAAGGGGCAGCGGATCCATCGCAACGATATAGTTCGCCGCTTAGTCGAGATACTGTACGAGCGGAACGACCACGACTTCCGGCGCGGAACTTTCCGGGTGCGCGGGGATGTGATCGAGGTTTTCCCCACTTACGACGAGTTGGCTTACCGCATCGAGTTGTTTGGGGACGAGATCGAGTCTTTGTCGCAGATCGACCCGCTGTTTGGGACGGTGAAGCAGAAGTATGCGCGGCTGCCGATTTATCCCAAGAGCCACTATGTGGTGCAGCCGGAGCGGAAGGCGCAGGCGATCGACACGATTGTGGCCGAACTTACCGACTGGGAGGCGGAGTTAGAAAAGCAGGGGCGGATGGTGGAGGCGCAGCGGATTCACCAGCGCGTTCGATTCGACCTCGAAATGATTAAGTCCATGGGTTATTGCCATGGCATTGAGAATTACTCGCGGCATTTTTCGCAGCGGTTGCCGGGCGAGCCTCCGCCGACGCTGCTGGATTACTTTCCGCGGGACTTTTTGTTATTCGTCGATGAGTCGCATGTCACAATCCCGCAGGTGCATGGGATGTGGCATGGGGATCGCAGCCGGAAGGCCAACTTAGTCGATTACGGCTTTCGGTTGCCCTCGGCGATGGATAACCGGCCTTTGAAATTCGATGAGTTTGAGAACCGCGTATACCAAACGATTTACGTTTCGGCGACGCCGGGGCCGTATGAGTTGACCAAGGCGGCGGGCGTGGTGGTCGAGCAGGTGATCCGGCCCACGGGGCTGGTTGATCCGGAGGTCGAGATTCGGCCGGTGAAAGGGCAGATCGACGATCTGCTGGGCGAGATTCGGGAGCGCGTCAAGCGCAACGAGCGGGTGCTCGTGACGACCTTGACCAAGCGCATGTCCGAAGACCTCGCCGGATATTACACCGAAGTAGGCGTGCGCTGCCGGTATATGCACTCGGAGATCGAGACGCTGGAGCGGATCAAGATTCTGGCCGGGCTGCGCAAGGGCGAGTTCGACGCGCTGATTGGGATCAATCTGCTGCGCGAGGGGCTGGATTTGCCGGAGGTTTCGCTGGTGGCGATTCTGGACGCGGATAAGGAAGGTTTTCTGCGGTCGACGGGGGCGCTGATCCAGACGATCGGACGCGCCGCTCGCAACGTCGAAGGGAGGGCTATTCTCTACGCCGATAAGATGACCGACTCGATGCGGCGGGCAATCGAAGAGACCGACCGCCGGCGAGAGATCCAGCGGGCGTACAACCAGGAGCACGGCATTGTGCCGACTTCCATCCTGTCGAAGCTGGACAATTCGCTGGCGGCGATTTTGAAGGCGGAGTATGGCGATCCGCTGGAGGTTGCCGAGGAGGGTGTTCCCGATTTCGCTTCGAAGGTGGAGCTGGATACCTATTTGGCGGGGCTGGAGGCGCAGATGCGGGAGGCGGCGAAGCGGTTCGAGTTTGAAAAGGCGGCAAAGCTGCGGGATACGATCCGGGATCTGCGGGCCAAGGAGCTGTTGGAGCGGTAACCGGCGCTCGTTCCCATTTCGGTCTCCCGGCTGGCCCCGACAAAAGGGCGGCGCGGTTCCCTGCAGCGATTGCTGAAAGGTTTTAGTTGGGGAGACCGTCCCCTCGTTTCCTTCCGTTTTGGGGCAACCTTTGTGCAATTCGGTACATCGTAAGTGTCTAGTCGGTCAACACCGGGGATACAACTTGACGCTACGATCCATCCGGCGACGGGTGTACATGGAAACGATTTTGCTTGTGGATGACAATCCGCTGCGCGCTTCGATGCGGAAGTCTCTGTTCGAGGGGGGCGATCCCGAAGTGGTGAGGGCGCTGGACGCGGCCGAGGCTCTGTGCCTGGTGGAGTCGCGTGAGTTCGCGCGCAATCTGTCTCTGGTGGTGACCGGGCATGTGATGTCGGGGATATCAGGGCCGGAGTTTGTGGCGGAGTTTCGCAGTCGGATGCCCGACGTGCCGGTTTTGGTTCTGAGTTCGGTGCCCGGCGCGGAAAGAGAGTACCTTGGCATTCCGGGAGTCGCAATTTCCGAGGCCACCTCTCCGGAAGAGCTACGGAAACTGGTGCGGCTGCTGTTGAGCACGGGCCAGCGGCGGTCGGCCTAAACGATGCGGCGACTTCCGATCTCGCCCTCCGAATTTCTGTTACAACCGTAAAGTGAAAGTGCTTCCGAAAGCTGGAACTCGTGCTGGCGCAACTCTAACCTATTTGGGATTGGCGATTGCGACGATCCTGGCTGGGCTGGTGCTGCGCCTGATGCCGCTTGGGCTTCCCCATCCGCTAGTCAAATGGGGCGGTTCGGTGCTCTGGGCGGCAATGGTCTACTGGATTTTGGCGGCTCTCATGCTGAATGCGCGGATCGTGGCCGTGGCCTCGGTCGCGGGGACGATCGCTGGACTGGTGGAATTGCTGCGTCTTTACCATTCCCCTGGACTAGATGCGTTTCGGCTGACGCGGGCGGGAATTTTGCTGCTGGGGCGGGTGTTTTCGCCTTGGCATTTTCCGGTCTATTGGGCGGCGATTGCTGTGGCGGCGTGGTTGGACTGGAGGCTGCCGCGCAGACTTGGCCGGCGGCGCTGAATCTGGCCGGGAGTTTTTGCCCGGACACAAACTCCCCCGCGCGATGTGTGTCGTACGACACTGTGATTCTGCGTCTCCATCTTTAGGGTGAGCATGGGACGAGTCGATTTTCCGTAGGATGGGATTGACCCGGCGGTTTGGCGGCGCGGCGCGTTGTGCCGGCTTGCGGCGGGTGCGACAATCGAGAAGGACGAATCGGGCGGAGTAGCGACTGGCTTATGGCGGCATTGGGTAGTTTGGCACTGTTGATTGCGTTGGCGCTGGCGGGTTACAACCTGTTTGCTGGCGGCGTGGCGCTGCGGCTGCTGGCGGTGGGCGGGCCTGGATCGAGTTCGGCCCGGGTTGCTCCCGAGCGGCTCGCGGAGACGGCGAGGCGGGCGGGGATTGCTGGGTTTCTGGCGGTGACGACGGCGGCCTTTGCGCTGATCTGGAGCGTCTTTCACAACGATTTTTCGATCGAATACATCGTCGAGCACTCGAATATCGCGCTGCCCGGGGCATACAAGTTTGCGGCCATGTGGAGCGGACAGGAGGGTTCGCTGCTGCTCTGGGCGTGGCTGCTTGCGGCGTACGGCTTCATTTTGCGGCTGACGCACAAGACCGACGTGAAGCTGTATGCGTATGCCGGGACGATTCTGGCCGGTGTGCAGGTCTTCTTCCTGCTGCTGCTGAACTTTGCCGCGCCGCCGTTTTCGCTGGTGCGGGGCGGGGTTGCGCCGGCCGATGGGAACGGGCTGAATCCACTGTTGCAATATCCGGAGATGGTGATCCATCCGCCGATGCTATACCTGGGCTACGTCGGGTTCACGGTGCCCTTCGCGTTTGCGCTAGGCGCGCTCATGATGCGCTACCCAGGTGAGAAGTGGATCCACATCACGCGGCGCTGGACGATGGTTACCTGGATGTTCTTGACGATCGGCGTCTTCCTTGGCATGCACTGGGCGTACGCTGTGCTGGGCTGGGGCGGCTACTGGGGATGGGACCCCGTCGAAAACGCTTCGCTGATGCCTTGGCTTACCGGGACGGCGTTCTTGCATTCAGTAATGATGCAGGAGAAGCGCGGGATAATGAAGAGCTGGAACGTGTGGCTGATCTTTGCCACCTTCCTGCTGACGCTGCTGGGAACGCTGCTCACTCGCGCCGGGCTGGTCAGCTCAGTTCATGCCTTTGCGCAGTCGTCGATTGGCGATTGGTTCGTGGCGTTCATGGTGATTGTGCTGGCGGTCTGCCTGTTCACATACATTCTGAACCGGGACCATCTCAAGAGCGAGCATCGGGTGGAGAGCCTGGTCAGCCGCGAGTCGAGCTTCTTGTTCAACAACCTGGTACTGCTGGCGGCCTGCTTCACAATTCTTTGGGGAACGCTGTTCCCGGTGCTTTCGGAGTATTTCGACGGGACGAAGAAGACGGTTTCAGGCGGGTATTACAGCCATGTTGCCGTGCCGATTGGGATTTTTCTGCTGTTTTTGACCGGGGTTGGGCCGCTTTTGGCGTGGCGGGCTTCGTCGTTCCGCAGTCTGCGGCGCAACTTCATTCTGCCCGGCGTGGCGTTTGTGGCCACGGCGATTGTGCTGATCGCGGTTGGGCTCAGGCCGTGGGCGGATGAGGGTGTGTTCTATTCGACCGTGACGTTTTCGCTGGCGGCGGCGGTGGCAACGGCGATCGCCACCGAGTTTCTGCGCGGGGCCGGAGTTGTCCGGCGGCAGACGGGGAAGAATTTTCTGGCTTCGACGGTGCTGCTGGTGCGGCGCAGCACGCGGCGGTATGGCGGGTATCTGGTGCATTTTGGGCTGGTGATCGTCTTCATCGGCTTTGCCGGGTATGCGTTCAATCGTAGCGCGGAGATGGCTATGGGACCGGGCGACGCCATGGTGATCGGCCCCTACACGCTCAAGAATATCGGTAACACGCAGGAGTCGAATGCCAATTACGACTCGGATTACTCGCTGCTGGACGTGTACGAGAACGGGAAGAAGATTCTGGATCAGCCGATGGCTCCGGAGAAGCGTACTTACGCAGTGAACGGGCAGCCGCAGACGATGGTCGCGAACCACTCGACGCTGCGCTGGGACCTGTATGTGGTCTACGAAGGCCAGGATCAGACGACTGGGCTGCCGATCATCAAGGCGCGGCTGAATCCGCTGGTGAGTTGGATCTGGATCGGGCTGGCGGTGATGGTCTTTGGGACGCTGGTGGCGCTGGTGCCGAGTCTCAGCGCGGCGCGGGCGGCGGTTTCCGTGCCTTTGAAGCGGCCCATTGCGGGGCCGGCGGCGGTGGGCGCGGTCGGGAGTGGGGATTGATGCAAACGCCGGAAGAGCTTACCTCAGGGGCTAAAGCCTCCAGTCTTCAGCGGCCTTTTTCGGCACGAATGAAGTCGTGCCCTGTTACAAAACCCTTCGCCGCTGCGGAGCGGTCCAAGCAGCGCCAATTCAACACGAGCTGGCTTTCATTCATGGCGCAGGGGCTGCTGGTGGCGGCCATCGTTTTCGTCTCTGTGGGGGCGACGGACCAGACGGCGCGCTTCGACAAGGTTGGCGAGCATCTGATGTGTACCTGCGGGTGCGCGCAGTCTCTGCTGGGGTGCGACCATGTGGGATGCCCGAGCCGCGGCGAGGAGATGGCCAAGCTGCGCCAGGGGATTGCCAGCGGGGTGAGCGACGCGGCGATTCTGGACAGCTTTGTGGCCGATTACGGCGCCGTCGTGCTCAGCGCCCCGACGACCAAGGGATTCGATCTATTGGCGTGGATCATGCCGTTTGCGGTGTCGGCGGTGGCGCTGCTCGGGACGATTCTTCTCGTGCGGCACTGGGCGAAGAACCAGCCGTCCCCCGCAAGGCCGCTCGATCCACAGGCGGAGGATGAGCTGCGGGAGCGGATTCGGCGGGAGACCGGGACGGAGTAGTTGCTGCCGGCGACGAAACAGCATATTCCCAGTGGGAATGACGGCAAGCAAAGCAAGGGCAAGAGCAAGAGCGGTCCTTCGCTTCGCTCAGGATGACAAAGTTTTCTTGGGTTCAGTAAGAAAAGCAAGGGCGAGGGATTGGCGATGTCGAGCGATGCGGGGTTGATTTCGGGCGTGGTGCTGGCGTTGGGGCTGTTTATCTTCACCTTTTGGCCGGAGAAGAATGCGGCAGTACAGCGCGAGAAGACGCGGCTCGATTTTCTGGAAGAGCTGAAGGAGCAGATTTACCTGAATTTGCGGGATCTGAACTTCGAGTTTCAAGCTGGGAAGTATCCGGCGGAGGATTACGCGGTGCAACGCAGAATTCTGGAGAAGGAAGCGGCGGCGGTGCTGGCGGAGATGGACTCGCTGGAAATGCGGGGACTGAGGGACTAAGGGACTTGAGACTTTGCGGTCGAGAAAGGTGTTGCTTTGAGATTTTGGTTGGCTTTGGGTTTTCTGGCGGTTGGTACGGCGGCGTATGCCGGGACGATTCATGGGACGGTTACGAATATGACCGTAGGCAAACCGGCGGTGGGAGATAAGGTCTCTCTGCTGAGCTTGTCGGCGGCGCTCGATGAGGTTGGTTCGGCAAAGACCGACGCGCAGGGCAATTTCACGCTGACCACGCCGAGCGAAGCGCCGTATCTGATTAAAGTTGAGCACCAGAAGGGCGCGTACTTCAAGAATGTGCCGCCGGGAACGACGACGGTGCAGATTCCGGTCTTCGACGTGGCCGCGAAGGTGGAGGGCGTTTCGACCGAGGCCGACGTGATGAAGATCGAAGCCGATCCGTCAGGCGCGCAGTTGAAGATTACCGAGAACTACTTCGTCAAAAACGTCAGTTCCCCGCCCCGCACGCAGTCTAGCGAGCACACCTACGAGGTTGCGCTGCCGCCGGACGCGACGCTCGAAGGCGCGGCGACGGTCGGCCCCAGCAATATGCCGATTTCGGCGACGCCCGACCCGGTTCCGCCCAAGGGGCATTACGCGTTTGGGTTCCCGATTCGGCCGAACGAGGGCGAGAGCGGGACGCGCTTCCAGTTGAGCTACCATGTGCCGTACACGGGCAGCTACAAGTTTGCTCCGAAGCTGATGGAGGCGGCGGACAATGTGGCGATTATGCTGCCGAAGAGCATGACCTTCACGCCGGGTGCGGGAACGACTTATACATCCGTAGCCGACGACCCGAATGCGCAGACATTTCTGATGCGGAACGTGAAGCCGGGACAGACGCTGGAGTTTACGGTCTCCGGCACGGGGGCTTTCCCGCGCGATACCCAGGCGGATGCGGGCGGCGCAGCCGGGGGGGGGGCGGACAGCGCCACGCCGAACGGGCCGGGCGGTAAGCCGGGTGGCGGGTTAGGCAACCCGATCGACACGCCGGACCCGCTCAGCAAGTACAAGTATTGGATTCTGGGCGCGTTGGCGGTAGTGTTGGCGGGCGCGGCGGCGTTTCTGCTGCGCAAGCCAGCCGCGACAGTCGGCCCAGCGAGTCCGGCCGGCCCAGCGGCAATTGCCAGCGGTGCCTATCCTGAACCCCAAGTTGCGGTATTTGGGGTGAAGTCGCCGCAGACCAGGAACCAGCTCTTGCTGGAGGCGCTCAAGGAAGAACTGTTTGCCATCGAGAGCGAGAAGATTGCGGGGAAACTCTCGTCTCACGAGTATGCGGAGTTGAAGGCGGCGCTCGAGACAGTCTTGCGGCGGGCTTTGGGGCGGCAATAGTTGGATATGCGCCCACGCGGCTTCGGTTCCCCCCACCCTTGGCCCAACAACGGGGTCAAGGGTAGGGCACCCACATTGGTTCAAGGACGAAGTAGATGAAGACGCTGATACGGACGCTGATCATGCTGGCGCTGATTGTCTGGCTGGGGGCGGAGATTTTCTTCCCCGTGGTAGCCGGCGTGTCGTTTACCCAGCTTGCGCCAGATACGCATGCGGCTGGGCAGATTGTGGGCGCGCTGCTGCGGATTCTGCATTGGATGGGTCTGGTCTGCGGGGTGGTGCTGCTGGCGTTGCTGGCGCTGGCCCCGGCGTGGGGAGTTTTCCAGTCGCGGCTGGCGCTGGCTCCGATGGCGCTGATTGTCGGGATGCTGGCGCTCACGGCATACTCGCAGTTCGGGATCATTCCGCAGATGGAGCGGGATCGGCTGGCGGTGGGCGGCGTAATGGACGCCGTGCCGCGTGAGACCCCGGCGCGGGCGGATTTCGACCGGCTGCACAATCGCTCCACGACGGTCGAGGGCGCGGCGCTGCTGCTGGGCATCGCGGTCGTGGCGCTGGTGGGGTTTGCGGAGTCGGCGAAGCGGCCGGTTTAACCGGCAACCGACATCTGCTCGTAGTATCCTGACGAATGCTGAAACTCTCCTTATTCCTGGGCACGATTGCGGCACTGGCGGATGTGGCCGGGGGTCTGGTTCTGGTGCGGGCGCGGCGGATTCAGAAGTACCTGCGCTATTTCGTGGCGCTGGGCGCTGGGTTTCTGATGGCGACCTCTGTGCTGGAGATGCTGCCGGAAAGCGTCGCGCTCGATCCCAAACTCGCTCCGGTGCTGGTAATGGCCGGCTACTGCGCGCTGCACTTTCTGGAGCACACCATCGTCGCTCACTTCCACTTTGGCGAGGAGACGCACAGCCACGAGTTCGTTTCGGCACATACCAGCTACTCGGTGCTGGGCGGGCTGGCGGTTCATGCGCTCTTCGACGGCGTGGCGATCGGGTCGGGGTTTGCGATCAATTCCATGCTAGGATGGCTGATTTTTCTCGCCATCTTCCTGCATAAGGCGCCGGAGGGGTTCACCATGGCCTCTGTGATGCTGGCCAGCGGAGCGAGCCGGAGCATGGCGCTCTACTCGGCGGTGGCGCTGGCCTGTGCGACGCTCCTGGGGGTGCTGGTGATCGGGCTGATTCCAGGGCTGGTGCGCTATGGGCTGCCGGTTTCGGCGGGGGTGGCGCTCTATGTGGCGGCGACAGACCTGGTTCCGGAGGTGAATCGCGAGCCGGGAGTCCGCATGGCGCTGGTGTTTTTTGCCGGCGTGGTGGGATTTCTGTTGCTGCGGATGCTGAT
>Ga0209208_10008097_pt1 | contig 14103 bp, 3 predicted proteins | sample S1TSphfallax_3_FD_187694 | JGI IMG/M metagenome (GOLD analysis project Ga0209208, IMG submission 187694) | Host-associated microbial communities from peat moss isolated from Minnesota, USA - S1T2_Fd - Sphagnum fallax MG (SPAdes) (version 2) | ecosystem: Host-associated > Plants > Peat moss >...
GTTATTGTGCTTCAAAAAAAAAAAATTAACTAAAGATTTGGATGAGAAATGGAAAATTGTGCCTGTTGAAAGTTTTGACTTTCTAATGCTATGCTCCTTTTACTATAACATTTTATGGTGGATAGAAAGCATGCATATGAATCCTGTTTTTTTTAAATTGTCTAAAAAATATTTGAAATGAATGAATAATGGATGATTAAAATTGGCCATCCAAGAGAAGTTAAAGAAAAAAAATATTGATTTTCATTCTTTTATGGGGCCCACAAAAATCTTGAACAATTTGAATTAGGATCAAGAATGGCACTACATCATCTCATGCAACTCTTGTTTCCAAAATACTGAAAACATTTGGCATCAAAACTTCTTGTTAACTTTCACATGAATATTGCACAGAACTATTTTGAACTTCTTATCATGTTGGGCAACTCACCAAAATTCTTATAACAGATAGTTTGAACAAAAAATTCTCATAAGAAACGTGGGCCCTATTCAATGATGTTACAACTAGAACGACCCATGTCTGTCAAATTTTGAAACCAATGCTCCCAACTAGGAGTATTGAGAGGGGTTGAACCAAATTGTTTCTCCCTAACATTTAAGGATTAAGTATAGGAAAAAGATTTACCCTTCTAGGAATTGAAGCTCTCATCACAAGGTCAAAAGGTTAAATTAAGGGATCAAAATTCTTGAAAGGGTTTAAAAGCATACCCTTCACTTGCATAAAGAAATCAACAAGAATTTTGACAAATTTTGAAAATGAAGTCACTTGTGAAATTTGTGAGATCCTATTGACCATTGATCAAGATCTTACGGGCGAAGTAAGATCCCATGCAAGGTCAAATTTGAAAATCAACCTAAACTAACCCAGAGAAAATCTCATAGGTTCTGGACATATACAAGAACACATGCTCCCTAAGGCCTCCCTTAATTTGACAATCATAAACCCCACGGCGGTTAGCCTGAAGGTGTAGGCCTAAAAACTAGGGGAGGCATGTGGGAGCACATGAAGGGTCTTTTAATTCAAATGGCGGAAGGTCTGCATGTGCATCAATGGAAAGCTCCTTCAAAATGAATCTTTCTTGTGAGCAAGCACGTTTCAAATACAAAAGTGAAAAAAACTTTTGCAGTTCAAATGGGACCTAGAATGTCCAACTTGAAGAGCACCTATGCTCTAGCTATTATTTACTAATAGTTGCTTTGTAACTATAGACTCATGAGAGAAAATGTTAATATTTGACAAGGCTTTTTAACTCGTCATGTTTTTAATCATGTTTTGGACTTGTAGCCTAGGGTCTGGACTAATGAGAGTTTTTTTTCTAAAATAAGTCCTTTCTTACAAAAGGTAGATTACATGAACAAAAACTCTCACATCACACCAAACACACCAAATACAAAGGTGGAACCTACATGTTTTGGATAAGGATCATCCACACACACCTAAATCTTGGTCATTATGTCAACTACATGCAATTGAGAGCTCATCACATGCATCTAAAGACATCACTTGATGAGATCACTCACCAAATACATATATAAATCTTCTTTTGTGAAGACACTTTCACAATCAAAATAATACATAAACATCGTGTCATAAGTTCATTACACATAAAAATCACATTGCAAAAGCTTAATGATAGACTAACAACATGAAAATATGAAAATGGAGAATAAACTTGAAGTTTCACCTCTCACCTTTTAAATACATGAAGATGAGAATGAATGAATCATCCATCCTTTTCCTTTAAATCTAATCAATATTATCATTCATTAAGTTTTAACCAATAATAGGATCCCACCTATAAGCCTTCTGAAACACACATCCTTTCTATGGATGAACCTCTATATTATTTTATATTTCTTTCCCTAAAATTTAACATTTTGTCATAGATGAGATTAAAATTTTGCCTAACCCAAAATAATTAACTAACCCAAAAATGAGTCCAAAAGTAGGTCCCTCATGTGTAGAATTATTTTTTACTTAGCATATATATCCATATTTTTACCCTATGCCATAATTAATATTATTTCAAAATTATATCTCTAGTAATCAATTCTGTTATTTGGAGTCATGGTCTTTTTGATGGGCAGAATTTTCAAATGATGGTCTGGAAACTACAAAGGTATGTTTACACTGGAAAAATACTAATCATAATAATACTCATCACATGTTAAATTGGGACACTGTAATTGCAACCCCCATGTAGAAACCAAACACTTGATCATCATTTACAAGACTTTAAATTGGAATTGTTTATCAAACAAGTGAATTGAATATTAAAAGAAGGGTAGGAAATTTTGATGATGCAATCCCACATCTTCTGCAAATGATGTTTTGCCATTGTTTGTTTATGTGGTAAAATCTCTGCATCACATGTGAACTACTTCACAATTTGGGGGTGTTTTTTTTTTTTTTTTTTTTTTCCTCCGCTTTCAATTTGTTTGTGATGTTGCCAAATAGGTAATCATCCAAAAGTGGATTTAGCCAAATTTGGCTATAAACCACATAATGAAAGTAAAATGAATGGGATAAATGGTAAAATTTTACCCATGCACTTACTCTATAAATAGATATGTGCTGGTCATTTCTCTTAAATCTTACCTAGAGTTTTGCTAAGGTTATATAACCAGGAAATATATATTAGAGATCAGAATACCCACCCAACATTGGTCCCTTTCAGATTGGTATTTTTTTTTTAATTTTTTAATAAATAAATTTGTGAGGTAGTTGAGCTGGCAATCATTTACAAGATGGCCTAGCCAAATTTGGGTACAGGTCTGAGAGGGAATTTTAAACGTGTAGGAATCCCTTATGTTCTAGTGACAAGGTAGAAGGCAATGACTAAATATGGCAATATATTTGAGTGGTTTCTGCCTCAAAATATGGCTAATTTGGTGGATTCTTTCCAAACAAATCCTTTGGGGAGCCCCTTTTTTTGTGGCTATATATATATTACTGGTCCTTCCCCCTCAAATTCATGGCACAAAAGAGTCTGAGTCTGCAAGAAAAAAGTTGCAGCCTGAGCTTTGTGCAGCAAGACCCAAATTTCTGATTTGTCTGCGAAGGTGAGACCTTATGTGCTAAGAATGGGGAAGGGATTCTGGTTGGTGATGAGCTTTTTAGCGAGAAGTGCTGCAGATCTCCGAGGGGCAGGCTGCTATATCGATCCATTGGTTGGAGGCGTGTAGTAGTTGCTGTTGTGCCATGGCCAAGTGTAAGAAGCTGATGAAGACGGCCCAGCCAGGATGGGAGGGGGCGTCATCACAAACCTCAGAGTTTAACACTTTATAAACTCTTTCCAAAGAGAGAGAGACAGAGTATTATACAGTAACAATAACTTAAGAACAGTTCATTACTGTTGTTGGTGTTCATCTTCAGTACCTTTTCTATCTTTCTTGTCTTACTACCAGTTCCTTGGAAGAAAATATTAATAATATATAGATATATATATACCCACTAGAACCTTTAGCATTCCAGCAGTAATTAAAATATTTAAAATAAATGTTGATTCTTTTGAAAATCAGCTGCTCACAATGCTGAAAGTTCTAGAAATCTATCTATGAAAAGCAAGCTAGTTTGTTTTGTTTTGTTTGTTATGCTGAGATCTCCCAAACCACGGCACTTCATATCATGCTCTTGGTACCTTCGGAAAGCTCTCAAAGAGTAGGGGTGCACTGACTTGGTTTGAGACTCTTTGGAGCTATGGTGTGGAAGCAATTGATTATTGAACCATATTCTCTCAAAGCCAATTAATAATGATGGGTCAAACCAAAGTTGTATAGAAAGTTGTATATTTCTAAGGTTTTTTTAATGGTTGTTTGTGTTGGAATTGACAATGGATCTATGAACAAACAAAGATGAGTAAAACACAAATTTATAACAAGCTCTCCATTCAACTTAAAGATGACACAAGTTGTTACAAACTTTATGATCCACCCATGAACCATGGCCTACTTCTAATGAAAAATGAACATCCCACATGCAAATGTTACCTCCATCTAATTGGGTTAAACATCACATGTGCAGATTTATTTAACTAAAATTAAGTCAAATAATTTTTTTCAAAATATCAAAAAATGTTAACATGTGATAGAACATCATTTGTTGTTAGTGTTAACCAAATTAGGTGCATGATAATCACAAACAACAATACATATATGGTTAATTAAAAGATAAAATTATATTTTGTTGATTTTTTTTCCATCCAAAATTTATGTCATTTACAACTATGGTCACATGTGACTAGTCAAATTTCATTTGTCCAGTGTTATCTGTGACTAAAATTTAGTCACAAGGACCAATTACAAAATTGTAAAATCGTCAATTTTATATTTGATTTTAAATATCCATTGTAATTCATTGGTTTATGACCTAGTGGAAAAGAAATAAGCACCAAATTTTGTTGTCTTGTAAAGACAAAAATTCAAAATCCATGGCAAATTTAGTTTTCATGATGTAAAGGAATGTCTTCCCAAAAAAAACTATCAATGAAGGTCAAAAAATATTTTGCCTTTCCATGAAATGTTGCCATTGGACCACCACTATCAAAAAAATGGGTGTTTTGCAATTGGGCTTGTAACCCAATTTTTGAGTTGCAATGACCACTTGCAACTCACTGTATTTTCACACCTATGAATGCTATTGGACAAGTTGCATGAATTGCAAGAGATGCAATTATTTATATATACAATCTCACTCTAGTGCAATTCATACAACAATTCATTTTCAACAACTATGCAACTCCCTTATGATTACAACCATATTGCCATGCTAATGTCATTTTTCATCCATTCATCAAACTTTAACACATGGCATTATGAGGATTTTTTAGTGAATGTTTTTTTGAAATATTGATATCCATCGTTCATTATGATGATCCATTTTAGATGGTTTTAAATTATGACATGTGGCACGATCAAAAGTTGCCACATGGCATATTAATATTTTTTTGCAAAGAAATATATATATATATATAGGTGGGTTGGTACCTAGCCATAGGTAGGTAAATTGGTAGTTCTTACATACCAACCTACCTACTTACTTAGATAGGCAAGTAGGTAAGAAAGTAGAAGGGTAGGTGAACTAAATAGTAGTCATATAAATTTTATTTATTTATTTATTGTTTTAGATTATCTGAATTCAAATAAAATTCAGTAATTACTCACCTAATTTAAGAAAAAGTATTATTTGGACTAACTATTAGTTGCAATGTTGTGGAATATTATTAATACAACAATTGAATACCAATCACAGAAAATAAGACTACAATATTTACTAAAATATTTTATAACTATTTATTTAATTAACTATGAATAATTTAATTATCTGAATTAATTAATTTCACAAATTATCTGAACTAGATTGATTAATTTATATTAAAGCCTAATTATTTAATCTAATTTTTACTACATAGTAATTATGTAAATTAAGCCATAAATTAATTTTTAATTTTTAATTTTTAAATATAATATATTAAATATGCCACAAGATGCAACATCCCTTGTGGATGCCAAGTTATTCACAAAAAATCAGCTATTATCAATTCCACATTTGCTCATGTAGCTTAGAAAGAATTTAGGTGTATACGCTTGAATACTTTAATGTACCTCCAATATAAACATTTTAAATATAATTTATGTAACATTGGAATCCAATTTGAAGTTTACAAATTCACACTTTATATGGATAGTGAGTTGGTAGTACTATATTAATGGCCAAGTAATGGCATTGTCATGGCCATCCAATTGTAAGAGAATGCCACTATTGTGGCCCCGAAATGGCACATATGTAACAACTAGTGGCATAGTTGTGACACAATAGTGGCCATTTAATGGCAATGTGGTGGCCAATCAGTTGCACAAACAAACTTCATTATTGAAACCAACTACAAGGCTTGCACTTCATGGACATTGGGAATGCAAACACATGGCATAATTGCACATATGAAAGTTGTACGCTAGTTTTAAAAAAGTTATTCAATGTGTAGTTCATTTTTAACAATCCTAACTTATTTGCACATTACGATTACAATGTAATTCCTCAAAAAGTCAAACATAATTGACTACATGCATAAATACATTACATATAAATTATCATATATGAAACACATTTTAAACTACAATGCAATTAGCAAACAACTAACTTTTTTTTTACGTGGAAATTCATTTATTAAATAACATATTTAGGAAGTGTAGTTTAATAATTGCACTTTGGAGGATGTAGTTGCAACATAATTGTACTTGAGTGATTTTTGAGCTCTAGTTGAACAATGTGACCTCTGTGGACATGATTTTTCATAATGCATAGGTTCAAATATTGTTTTTTCATGAATAACCCCACTCAAAGGAAATGGAATTTTTGTGATGGATACACACATCCATCACTAAAATTCACGTCATGATCTCCATTGAAATTCAATCTTTTAATAAAGTTAGTTTTTGCCAAAATTATTACACCTTGCATAAAGACATGTCCAAGTTTATGGTGCCATAAATCATTTTTCTTCAATTTAATCCTATAATCTGCAACCAAAGATTGAACAACTCCAACTAACTTGTATAACCTATCTTCTTAAACAACTTCAACAATCGCCTTGTTTGAATTAGAAAATTTCAACCAACATTTATTGCTTTCAAATTTCACCTTGAAGTTTTTTCTTATTAATTGATTGACCAATTATAGATTCTTGCCAACTTTGGGACATATAATACATCTCTAACGAACTTGAAAATCCCATTTTGCAACTTGAAAGCAATAGAGCCTTTCTCACACACATCAAAGGTAATGTTGTCTCTAAGATTTATTTTGTGACTAAAAGTAAAATCTTTAAAAGTTGAAAATACTTCATTTTGAAAGGTGAAATGTTGTGAAGATTTAGAATTGATGAACCAAATATCTTTACAAACTACTAAGATAAACAAAATAATTGCAAAAAGTTTAATATTGCTTGTTGTAGCCACCTGTATGAAAAAGCTTTGAATTTGTTATTTTAATCTTGTTTTTTCATATGGCATTTTCTTGCAAATGATCTTTAATGCAACAATTTTAACAAGCCCCATTGTTTAACTTTTCATTTTTTAACTTTTTCAATTTACACCCCTTTTAAACTTTTCGAAAAGACCTTTAATAATTACTGTTTCTTAATTACCTTGTACCATGGTTGAGTTTTTCTTGTTTAAATTATAACTGTTCTTGCAATATCCAAAATTTTGCAATATCTGGTTAATAGTTGGATAATGGTTGGATAATATTTGATTAAGAGAACTATTGCCACAAAAGATTGAGTTTGAAAAAAAAAAGTTCTTGACAAAAGCATTCATGAAAAAACAATTATTGCCAAGGCAACTTGTTTTTTTTTTTTGGTCAAGAACTTTTTTTCCAAATTCAATCTTTTGTGGCAATAGTTCTCTTTAAGGTGATATCCCCCAAATATTTTTCATGTAGGGGAAATTCATTTTCATCTTCCAAGTATGAAAATTATTGCCACTAGAAGTTGTCAAAAGTAAATGCCGTGATTATGACTAAGACAAAGCCAAAAAAACATACATTCAGAATTGCAAAACTTTTGAATGAACAACTATAGCATGCAACACATATTCTCCTTCTTTCAAAAATAATGTTGCTTTCATACCATGTTGGAAATTGATAGTGGATCAACAAAAGAATAAAACTAAGTAAAACACATTTACAATGAGCCTTCCACCCAACCTTAGGATCACACAAGTTACTACAAACTTTATACAATAAAAGAAATTTGCCAAAATGTTATCATTATATTTGCAATTTCATGCAACTATATGTACTTTACAAATATTTTTGCAGTTGTTACTTATTTTGACAATTGTGACTAAATGTTTTATCTCATATCTTTTATTTTATTTTCAACTTTGTAAACAATATAAATAGGTGTGCACTATAAACAATCCAAAAATAATGTCATTTGAAATGAATGAATCAACTAAGCTTGACCATAAAGGTTGAACCCAAAATAAAATAAAATCCTTGTCTTAAGAGAGTCTTAAGAGAGACCTACTTACTTCGCTTAGGTCTAGGCAACCTACCTAACTTAGCCTCCCTACATACTTATTTTCCTACTTGGATGATTTGGAATTTTAAAATATATTTCATTAAAAATACATGTCAAAATATTTTTTGATGTGCCATGTGTCACAGATGACCATATGAATTAAAGGATTAGGATTTTTTCAAATTTTCATTAAGAGAATTCAAAAGATCCCAAAATGCTACCATGTGACATCACTTGTTGTAAGTGTTGACCAAATTAATTGCATGATAGTTACAAATGACAATACATATATGGTTAATCAAAGAATGAAATCTTATTTTGTTAATTTTATATTCCATCTAAAATCCATATCATTTACTACTACGATCACCCAAGTTGCTAGAAACTTGATAATCCACCCTTGACTTGTGACCTACTTTTAATGCATTATACATGAACATCCCACATGCAAATGTTACCTCCATCTAACTAGAGTGAACATCACATATAATGAATTACTTAACTAACTTGAAGCAAGTATCTTATAATTCCAAAAAATTAAAATGCATAAAGCACAAATATCCAAGGTAAAAGTAACTTGATAAGATGTTGACATCCAACATTTTTGCAAGTTCCCTCTACTAACAACAAAAGGTGAATCAAAGCTGGACATGGTCTGCAAAAGTGATGCAAGTTGCAATTTAGAAATTTAAAATGAGCAAAAGCCAAAGCAGTCTCCTTAGTCTAAAGTCTATATAGGATCATCCACAATAGAGCCAAGAATTTGTTGCTGCCAATTTTTTTTAGTAAAAAGACATAAATTTAGAAGGGTGCTTAAATTTTTTATTTTCATATCCTGTTTATAGCCAAATTTGGCTAAATCTTCTTATGAATGATTGCCCCATCTGCTACATCACAAAATTGAGGAGAAGAAAAGGAAGAAGAATTTTTAAAAATACTGCAATTAGAGACTCCATTGTCAGCTGTATGGAATAAAGAACTACCCTGGTACCCAAGGTATTACCTTGAGAATGTCTGCATTGCTGCTGGTTCCATGGTATTTGTGTTTGTCCATAAAGCTTTCCTCTGTCCCACCCTGCAGGACTTAAGCTTCATCCAATTTTATTGATGAAAACATGCTGTGGTCATTCAAGGTGAACTTTGGCCTGACAATTTGTGCATGTGTAGTGTGTGTGCCATGGAAGTCTCTGTGGTTGTTCCTGTGCCATTCCCACCCCCTCTTTCTTCTCTCTTGTTGTCAAAGAATTCCATTGAGGTGAGTACTAGATTGTTGAACTGATAATATTGTGCCCAGTACTACAAACCTAAGTTTTGAACAAATGGCTGATTGCCCAATTCCCAAAGCAAATTACACCTTTCCCATCCTCCATGTGAGAAGCTAATGGTGCAAGCCATGTGCCCTCTCTACCTTTGCAGTGGCCTGGGACAACCCCAAATTGGAGTTGCCATGTGATGTGCACAGTTGAAGTGCCAGGCCAAATTTGATTCTTATTCACAAACTTTTTGAAACATGATGCTTTCTCTCTCTCTCTCTTTCTCTCTCTCAGAGTGTGTAATAGTGAATCATGTGGTCGGTGGCTGTGCATTGCAACCGTGTCACATTCTTATAAGCAACAAAGTATTGACAGATACAAAAAGCCCTGCCGTGCAGATGTGTGGGGTACACATATACTACTTATGCCTACCTCCCCGTTGGTTAACCTAGATTTGCAGCCAATAGCAAAATTGTCAGGGGACTCAGGACCTTGGTGATATAGGTGGTGATTGCAAGGTGACATCCGAAGCCTGAATAATTTAGTTCTGGGCCAAAGTAACAAGGGATTCTGCCTCGACCACAATTAAGTATATGCTGGAGAAAGTCTATGGTTGGGTGTGGACCAATTCAGGTACATTTTGTTTATTCAACCTTTCTTGATTGATTCTCTCACTCCAGTCTTTTTCCACCCAAGTCCAGTGGGGTTTTTTTTTTCCAAAGTTGTGATGTAGGTGGTGGGTTGGCGATCATCGACAAGAAAACTTAGCCAAATTTGGCTACAAGTCCACAGAGGAAAGTAGAAAAGTTTAGGAATCATGTTATATTTTGGCCACCTGCTAGAACCTATTATCCGAATATGGCGATTTCAAAAAAACTCCCCGTAATGTGATGACAGTGGTCCATTTGTTTTGCAGAAAAACCTTCTGTATCTATGGCACTGGCTTTTTGTCTTTGGTCACCAGAATATGAAAATTTGCCAACAACCAAAGAATGCTGCCCTAGCCGGTCTTTAGAATTTTTTTAACTGATTCTGAAATTTATGTAATTTCATGGACCTTTGGCAATCATGAACTCTGAGCCTGGTCGTTTGAGATTAGTCAGTAACCAGATATATGGACAAGTATGTGTTCAAGATTCAAAGAAAGCTACCTGCGACCACCATTTGGTCAGGCCTTTGTAAATAGGTATATATTATTTGTCAAAAGTAAAAATGTCACAAATTGTTATGTGATTCAATTGTCACACATTCCTTGAAACAATTGAGGCAACTGATCTTTTGTCGCAAACAGTTGCTAACTTACTTGACACCGTCTTCCAAAGGGGCCCAAAAAAGGGTGACACAGTTTGTGATCATTTCATGTGCTCATATGTTTGTGATGAGAGCACAACTTATGGTAACGGACTGTTGATGAAAGAAAATTTGGACTGGAATGGAAGAAATTTGGGACTGGACTCGCATGAAAAAAAAAATCTCGTTAAATGAACACGTGAGAAAGGTGGGACCCAACACAGATCTGGAAAGAAGAATGAAAAGATAGGACCGAACTGGAGGTGTGAGGTGTCAGTGCTCGGACTGGAGGCCATGAATAAGCCCATATTAAAGCCTGCTTTCTAACCTCCTCTCTAGATTTACAAGCATGGACCATAACTATACTTTTGAAAACTAACTGCAAAGGCTTACCTTAACAACTACTTAGTTGAAGAATGTGTTTTGTTTGTTTGTTGTCCCACATCCAAAAGTCCCTTTGCAGCAAGTAACATCAGCGGTTGCTTGCTAAACTAAGAAGAGTCCCAACGGTATTGCCCATCAACCCAAAATACTATTCCAGGCAGGATTCAGCTAGAAAATGGATGGGGGAGGACGTTATACTCCTCTCTCATGGGGCTTGTTGTTTTGTGCTTCGCATGGTTCATGTTTTGATGTTCTACCCCTAACACAAAGTTTTGACATGTTGTTCAAGCTCTTACAGAAATTCAAAACCCACCACCAAAAAGGAGGAAGGAGGATTTAGTTATTACCACTAGCATATTTCTTGCTGTTTGAAAACTGCATTTGATTATTTTTGTTTATTTTTGGCTTCTCACGTTTTTAGTCAAACTGTGCAACAGAACTGCACATGGCGTTGCAACCCATTTTCTAGCACCGTTAGATGGGACATTTACAGTTGTCCAAAAATGGGGTTGTGTTCTAAATATAGGTGCTGAGAAAGAGAACAGGACATCTAGATCCTTTCCCAAATCTTGAGGTGAACTATATGCCTTACTTTGAATGCAGAGTGACCAGCTAGCTGGTCACATTTTCCCAAAGCTTTTTCAACAATTGCAGGAGTGAGTTTCTGAAAAGATGGATTGGAGCTCATATATGGGTATCATGTCAGCCCTTAATGAATGAAAAGTATTTCAGTATTTGTCAGCCCTGATGAGGATGATGATCTCTAGTCTCAAGGGTGGCCTGGGATGGCACTTGAATGGCGAGTGAGTAGTCTAGTATGTGTCTGAAGAAATCATATTGCAGTCACCACCACCAGAGAAAAGAGAGGATCACAATTTTTCCCCTGGGAGTGTTGTGCTTCAATCCTTTGCCATCAATTGATGGGTATTTTTTGTCAGTCTTCATTTTAGGATTTTGATGAATGGATTGTGGGGTCCTTTTTCAGTAGCCTTCACGTTGTTGTCAAAGATTTGTCATGACTCCCACAGCTTGCTTTGCTTGCTTCCTTGCTCGCTTGCATGTCCCTAAGCTAAAAGAGCTGTCGGCCAGTGATGAGGGGAAAGCTTTTGTTGCCGCCCCTTTTGCATCATGGAACTCTGTTGGGGGTACTTACACCGTCGATGTGCCACAAATTCCAGACTGGAAACTTGTCAAATTGTCCACTGTTTGGACTGCTTTACTGTGATTTCCTTCCCAACTCATCTTTGCATAAAGGAAATGGAACAACACATACTTATACTCCTTGGCCCCACTGCTGACAAGGTGACAAACCCTTCCCTTCCTAGCAGGTGTGTGAATGCTGCTATGGTGGGTCATCCAAGCCCATAAAACCCTAAGTGCCTAAACCCTTCCCCCCACTGTTAGCAAATTGTAAGTTTTTGTAACCCCTGTGCCCATTTCATACCCAAATTTGCATTTGCTTTGCTCAAATCCAATAGCTCTGATTCACACTTCACACCAATATTGTGTGGGTATCATAATTGGGGGTACAAACTTGTGTCGAGATTTATATACCCAATATATATCCACTTAGTCATGGTTACGGATGAGGAAAGAGTTAGATAACCATGCAGTCAAGGAACCACAGGTGGTCAACATTGGAAAGAACCACATGAAAGAAACAAAAATGCCAACAAATTTTTCTTCTTTTCATTTGACCTCCACTACAAGAGTATGTGGCTTTCTCACACGAAAAGCCAAGGCTCATGACACATGTGAGGTAACTTTGTAGTTTCATTCTTTACAATGTAATATATGTAGTGTTTATTGTCGCATATGTTACATTAAAATGGCAATCTGACATTAGGGAAACAATATTTGTTCGCATTTGTTGAACAACATAATTTGTAGTAGTTAGATAACTTGTTCATTGCAATTATGTTTCCTTCAAACTTAGATCCAACAGTTTTTTATATCTTATTTTTGGTTTGGTTAGTCCTTTAAAATTACTAGGTCCTTGGGCAATTGAAATCTCTTGGACAAGAGCTCAAAATTAAGATGAGGTCTTTTGCATTGGAATTTTTACCAAGTTGGATGCCTATCCTTGTGGATTTGCAACTTTGATAGATCTGATTTCCTAATCTTTACCTATATCTCTTTCTATAAAGTCCCTTGGAATGACTCTTTTCCAATGGACTTTCTTTGATGTATGAATGATTGTTATTCTTAAAAGGTTATTGCTCAAGTCATGTGGCAAGGTAAGTTCACAATAAAATGACCAATGCTTACCCACCTGATTTTTAAATGCTTGCTTGGAAAATGATGAGTTGATCAATCAAGCTAATGTGGTAGAAAATGGTTGGTTGTAGGCAAATATTTCCATGATTAACAATATTCTACATGAAAAATTGCATTAATTGTTATGACTCAAAAATGTCATATTACACTATTGTGTAAAGATGTATATCAATTATATTCAAGAAAATGTCATTTTCAAATCAATTTTTAAAAAGAAAAGCAAGAAAAGCATTTATTACAATATTCAATACTATTTTTGGGCACATGAAAATAATTGTTCAAATTCATTCCAAACTTATTTAAATGTTCCCATGGTATGTTTAGGACATTAATGTTTATCACTTGTTACACATTTTATTATCCTCATTGTGAACTTACTCCACATACAATTATGTGTGTTAGACATGAATATAAGACTTTAAGTAGTGAAGTAAGTTACTATCTAGTAAGTTAACACCATTGGTATCTCAATTGGCATGACTAGGGAAGCCCTACCAAATTTCCATAGGTGGGCAAGGCTATTTGTACTCTTATGGGTATCAAAGATGTTGTCAAGATATTATTTTAGTATTATCAAAATGCTTGTAAATAATGTTGTCAAGATGCATTTGTATTATGGGAATGCTTGTAAACATCAACATTATCAACAAAAAAGTCTTCAACAATTATATAATATTTTTTAAGGCAACATCCCAATAATAAACATACCAAGGAATATATAACCTTAAAGAGGATAGAGGATAGGTTATTGTCACAAGCCTAAAATTAATTGGCGGCTTCATGTAAAACCAACTTTATGGAACATTGGAATGAGATGATGAGAGTTTGATAATGAGTTGCGATGGGGGCGGGGGGGGGGGGGGGTGGGGGAGGAA
>Ga0209208_10008098_pt1 | contig 14103 bp, 7 predicted proteins | sample S1TSphfallax_3_FD_187694 | JGI IMG/M metagenome (GOLD analysis project Ga0209208, IMG submission 187694) | Host-associated microbial communities from peat moss isolated from Minnesota, USA - S1T2_Fd - Sphagnum fallax MG (SPAdes) (version 2) | ecosystem: Host-associated > Plants > Peat moss >...
ATACATATACCTATCTACTATATAGCCAAATTTGGCTAAATTATTTTCTCGATGATCCCCACTCTGGCTATGTCACAAAATCCTTAAAAGAAACCCCTGGCCCAAACACACTTAGGAGTCAGTCCATTACAGACCAAACACATGCATAACATGATTCAAAAGTGCATAAACATGGATCGGGCCAAGGGCAGACAAGGGGAAAAAAGAAAAAGAAAAAAAAGGAGGTCAAATGTTGTGTACTGCCTGCAATAAAGAAAGACATGTCGCCGATTTAACGTCTTCGGGCAGCAGTACATGCGGACGGAATGTCTTCTTTCTTCCCCAGATTGCACTATGTGGTACTGTTCCGTTCAAAATCAGGGACCAGCTGGGACGATTATGGCCATTTTTCAGCCTCATTACTATGGCAGAATCAACCGTCCTTGCTGATTCTGTTGTACTGCCCCCCACACTGCCCGGATGGTTTCCCCGCCTTCCACAAAGGTTCCCTGACTTTTAAACTCAGGGAACAACGGGCAGGGGTTGGATAATTCTGGCTCCTTTGAGGATGTGACCGAGCTTAAACTAGTCCACATTTTGGAAGTATTGAGATCATTTTCAAAAGCCAAACTCAATGGGATTAATATTAGTTCACTTAAAAAGAAAACAAATTCAAACCACCAAATCTAGTAATCCCATTGGCTTGAAAAAAAAACTCTTCAAACTTACACATAACTTTGTTATGGTAAACATTGAAAATAATGATCCTTTTCTACCATTTCCATTGGTCCTCTTGAATTCTCAAAGACATACCAAACCATATTACATATTTAGCTATTAATTCATTCGAGATAACCAAAAAAACAATCCAACCCAAAAAAATCACATAATTTCATTAGACATAACATTTTTTCTACACACAAGCCTATTCAACCCCCTTTCTATAGGTATTAGTACATTGATATTACAACTTTTATATGTATAAAGACTGGGTCTTAAATGTTTAGGTAATGAACCTTACAAAATAGAATATGGAGAAATAATCCATAGAAATAACTGAAAAATATATGATAAGTATTGGCATAAGCATCCCCATTTAGAAGCATGTGAAAAATATTTGGGGAATGAACATACAAAATATGGTACATGGATGTATAGCATTGGACAAATCTTTGTAGTGTAGTTAGAACATGCCTTATTATATGATGTGAATCTACAAAACTTTATTCTAGGGAAAAAGGGGCCAAAAGAAGAAAAGGAAGAAAAGAATGTGGTTCATAACCTAACACAAGTGGATAATTTCCATGATCAAAATCAAAATTAGAAAACATCTTTTAACTACTTATGATGAATAAAACATTTAAAGTGATTGAAACTAGGTGAAATGGTAAAGATTTAATGAAACATGATTAAGACATTTGCTTAGTTTTAATTTTCAAATTACTTTGGAGGGAAAGGATATAAAATCTCATTTTTGATTATAATGAAAGTTGGGACTTATTGGTTTATACACACACAGAGACCAAAAAAGTTGATGAAAAATAGGATAGAGACACAATATGTTGTTTTATAGTTATGTTGGATTGTGAACCATAGATTTTCCTATTTTCCATTTTTTATTTCTACACTTTTATACTATAGGTGTTTGATATTTTCAATTTTGAGTAAAAAAATAGTAGCGTAATGAGGAAATAATGAATATACTCTAAATTTATTGTGTTTTTAACTATAATAATTAAAATATGATCATAGATTCTAATTATCAAGAATAATTCAAAATTTGGGAAATAGTGGAATAGTAACATTATTAAGATGAATGTGTGAATACATGCTACAACTTAATTTGAATGGTTTAGAACAACAGATTGTATGTGATTTAAAGCCTATTGTGTGTACAATTTGTAGTGTTTATTAGTAAGCAAAAAAAAATCAAAGTAAAACTTGTGCCTACTAATGATAATGGGTGAAGGGTCTATGAGTGGTGAAAATAAAAAAAGTAGTTAATCACATTGCTATTGTTTAATTTGAGATTATGAAACACAATTGAAACATTTTGTTTAAAATACGTGGTGAAAATTGAAAAGTGCAGACCTTTTGGGGTTTCCATTCCCCACACATTGTTGGCACAAACATGGAAGAAATCATCATCTTGTTTATGTAAGCAACTAAAGATTTCTATTGTTAGGGGGAGGTATTGTTTTCTTGAGTGACAATTTCAATAATCCCATTCATTCATTTGTGTTTTTTTAATGTTGCAAAACCACATGTAAAAAATGTTTGGGCCAAAAAATATTCACAAATGATAATAGTAATGATATTGTATACAAAGGTTCAAACCCCATCTTTAGAAAGGGCAATGTCTACACAACATTCAGATGCCAAAAACATGGGGAAAAAAACATGTACTTGTTTCTAAACCAAATGATATTGTGCCTCCTTTGCAATGGATACAAAGTATCATGGATGACATCATGTGTCATTTGCATCAATGCCATGTGGACATTGTAATAAATGGATACCCAAAGCTAAAGGACGGGGTGGTTCCAAATTGAAGTTGTAAAGTAATGGAAAAGATTGTTGATGACAAGTGAAATGTTGGTACCATTGGTTGAATTGTGAACCAAATGTTGGAACTCAACTCTAAACATGAAAGGATGCAATCTTGATGGACATCAAATGTCCCATTAGAAATAATGTAAAAATAGTGTGTTGGTGTGGACAATTTAAAATGGAATCTTGAAACCATTCAATTTGTTGGATATTGAAATGTTTGTAGGGAAGACACCCACATGCCATTAGGGTAAAAGGCCCCAAGCTACCCTCGATTATTGTTGGAAAGAAAAGGTGTCAAAGTTGATGTGAACCAAAGTTTTGCGAAGACACCCACATGCCATTAGGGCAAGAAACCCCAAGCTACCTTCAATTGTTGTTGGAAAGAAAAGGTGTCAAAATTGATGTGAACCAAAGTCTCCAATAAAAAATGATGATGGTCAAGAATAAAGTGAGTTTGGTCAAGGATAAAACAACTAAAATTGAACTATTCAAAAATGTAGCTGGGGCAATGGCAATAATAGAAATGAAACCAATGTCTCTTTAAATAAATATATATATATATACACGCACACATATACTTAGTGATGAATCAAGTTTCTTTTAAGACCATCAAAATTTCCTAGACCTATAAGATGTTAAAACATTTGAAATAAATATAGGTTCAAAGATGTAAAAAGGTTCAAGAACTTTGAAATAGCAAAGGTGCATCAAAGAAAGTATGATGGGTGTTGAAAAAACATGGAATGAAACTTCCAAAAATTACTTGAATGTCATGCATCCTAAGGAGTAAATCTACATGTTTGAAATCTTTCAATAAATCATTTTTAATGAAAAAAGAAATGAATGTGGTGGATCCCATTGGAATACCCAAAAACTTTGGGGCCATTGGAAGGGGTGCTAAACAAAGTGAGTAGGATAAAATCATTAGGTAAGCATGACAGGGACCAAACAATACATTTGTGAAGTTGGATTGAAAAGCCAATTGCATTAAGCTCTAAGGTTAGGTATTTGAAAGTTGCACATACTTTGGAAAGATGACTTATAATGTGAGTGTCATTGACTATGGTGAAAGAAAAACATGTGGGGAACCAAACTATAGCAAATTGAAAATCTCAAAAATGGGCCAAGGCAAATAAAGGCTCACCAAAGGGGCCACCTTGGGGGGTACCCATGGTCAAAAGGATGATGACATCACCCTCAAGGTTATGGAGTTTATATAAAAAAGAAGGTTTAGATGCATAAAAATTGCGAACAAAAGAAAGAACTTCAATAATATCACCCACAACAACACACAATTATTGAAACATCATAATGCACAACATAAAATTAAATACATTTGTCATATTCACTTGTAGGAACACTCAATATGGATGGAGATTGAAGGTGCATTAGATGCCATGAATCACCACCTCACATCCTTTTTTGGTTGTGACACCAAATTGATGGGGGAAGAAGTGCTTTGAAAATGAATCACAAAATTGAGAACATAGGGTGCAACTTGTGAGAGTTCAAAGTCCTCCATTTAAACAAAACAAAAGTTTGGTACACTAAACAAAGATAATGATGTTCGAGGATTGATTGAAGACCATGTATTGAAAACAATGATTGAAAAGAATGCATTAGCCACAAAAAAATGGTTAAATAGAGGTTTGGGGATCAAGACTATATTAAACAAAGGGCTTGATTTATGTGCCATGTGTATATTAAATAATCTAGAAGTTGCATGTTCTAAATAATGAAAAAAACACAGATGCATTTATGTGCCATGTTCTTCAAATCCAAAATATGAAGCCCTTCACTAAATGTTCATGCACATTTGTTAATAATGTTGTTGCTAACTATTGTGCCATATTAATCTCTACCCATTAACATTAATGATTAGTTACTTACATGTTTATTAAAGGTTTTGTTAGATTAACTTAACCACTTCCTAATTACACTCCCACTTGGTCAAGCTTCTTAAAGCCTAATAATTTTGTGCATTTTGATTGTTTCGGTCTAGGTACTAGCTTAGTTAAAGCATTAGTTGTTATGTTTGATGTAAAGTAATATTCAAAAGCTACTTCATTGGCGTTCACCATCTCTTTGAAAATATAATGGTGTTAGATATCAATATGTTTTATTCTCTTGTGGTGGACAAGGTTTTTCATTTGTGCAATGCTTCTTTAGTTGTTTGTTAAAATCTTTGCATCATCTCCTTAAATGAAGCCTAATTCCTGCAACAAACTCCTTAGCTAAATTATTTATTTGGTAATAGAAAAAACTACCATATATTTTACCTTTCTTGATGAGAATGTCAATGTGGGCTATTTTTGCTCATCTAACTCACAATTCCATTTGCTAATACGAATGTGTAACTTATATTAGACCTTTTAGTTTTAATGTCAGCTCCCCAATTTGAAAATGAAAAGCTTGTCAAAATCACTTTGTCACTAGGCATTTTTTAGTATTATAACCACAAACCTTGAATGTGATTTAAATATTTTAAAATCTTTTTGGCCACCACCCAATGCTTTAATGAAGGATCTTGCATAAATTGACTAATGATGTTCATTGCATTGGAAAGGTCTAACCTAATGGTGACCATGACATACATAAGGCTACCAACAATATCTTTATATGGTACCCCTTTCGTTGCATCAATTTCTTATAATGTTTTGTGTTGTAAGAAGCTCACAGAGCTCACTATTGGTTTATAAAGGTGTAGCTATAAGATTGCAATTCTCCATGTTGAAGGATTTCAAGATTTTTCCTAAATACTTAGGCTAACCAAAGTTAATGGTTACTTTGTTATGGTTTTCATTACTTGGATTTTGAATAAATATGTGAGTTCAATTAGATCTTTCATTTCAAATTCTTGAAACAAGCATTTTTTCATTATCTCCGTTTATTTTATTTCCTTGTTGAAAATAAATAGGTCATCCACATACAAAGCCAAGAAAACATCAAGTGAAAATTTTCAATTTGTGAATGTTATGGTCAGCTTGACATTTTTTAAAACCAAAATGTAAAAAGACATTATCTATCTTTCTATTCCAAACCTTTTGGGCTTGCTTCAAACCATAGATGGTTTTCTTGAATTTGCAAACATAATCTTAATGTTCATTGTCTTTGTAGCCTTTGGGCTACACCATGTATATGACTTCTTCTGACTCTTTATTAAAAAACGCATTATTGACAACCATCTTTGGGCTCCATCATGTATATGATTTCTTCCAACTCTCCATTTAGAAATGCATTCTTGATGTCCATCTAGTGAATTTCAAGTCCAATGTAACTACCAATGTTAACATTGTTTTAATAGATGGGAGTTTTGTTATTGGAAAAAAAATCTCATGGAAATCATTGCCTTTGTTTTGAGAAAACCCCCTAGTAACCAATCTTGTGTTATATCAATTGACACCATTGTTTTATTTTCTCTTGATCTGAAACACCCACTTGTACATTCCTAGGTTTCATTTTTCATGAATGCGTGATATTTTTCATTTTCAGTTTCCTTCCACTTATATGCATCATCCCTTTGAAGAGCCTCTTGCCATGTTGTTAGTTCATTAATTGTTGTGACACAAGCAAAATCAATGCTTGTGTTGATGGAGTTCTTGCCATCCTAGAAGATCTTCTTACTGAAATGCTAAAAACAATGACGACCTTCTTTGGTGGTGCATACATTGATAGGTATATAAAAAGTTGATGGGGGGGAAATCATTGGTTTGCTATGTGCTTCAAAAGGTGGTTGACTATTAGGAGTAGTTTTTTCATTGTCATCAAACTCATCTCTGTCAAATCCATTACTTTGGTTTTTCTTTAAACATGTCCTTTCCAAACTCACTTCATTGGAATGCATGCTTCCAAAGTGGTTTTCATTGAACAATATTTCATGGTTAATGATTAGGTTCAATGTTGTTGATCAATTTGTATGTCTTCACATTCAAGTCATATCCTACAAAGCACATTTGATGGTTTTTAAATGAAGTTTTGTCATTGGTATGGGTCTATGGATGTAAGCATTGTAGCCAAACACTCACAAATGTTTTATTGCTAGTTTTCTCCCATTCCAAAGCTCTTATGATGTTGTTCTTTGTATTATTCTATGCAAGGATTGTGCTTTGAGTTAGGTTGCAATAATGATGGCCTCTGCCCAATACTTTGGACCTAGGTTCCAATGGTGAATCATGCATTGTGCAGCCTTCACAATTGTATAATTTAGTCACTCTGCCACTTCATTTAACTCCAAAATATATGTGTAAAAGTTTGGTGATGAATGTTGCAAGAGTTCAAAAGATTTTGGAACTTTTTTATTTGAATTCTCCTCCATTGTCGTTCCTTAAGGCTTTAAAAAAATTCTTGTTTGTTTTTTAGTAAATGCCTTAAACTTTTTGGATTTTGAAAGTCATTATCCCTTGTTTTTAAATATGTATATGAAAATTTTCTAAGAGAAGTCATATGTGAAGGACACAAAGTACCTCACTCCACCAAAAGACGTTGTTTTGGTTGGTCCCCAACCATTCACATTATTCTATTTGAATAATTTGTTTGCTTTGGAAATGCCTATCTATGCTACTTCCTTTACACATAGCCAAATCACAAAAGGTGAACTCATCCTTGTAGTCAATGTTAAGACCTTTTACAAGGTTCTTCTCGGATAAAAGTTTTACATTCTCCACACCTAGGTGATTTAGACATTCATGGGCCATAGATTGATGCTCTTTGCTTGTTTAGACATAACATGGTGAACATTTTTGTTTCCTCTTCACTTGACATTACATTACAATTCAAAAAAAGACTTTTTTTTCACATCAAGTGCCACAACTTTCTTTTGGTTATTTGTAATGACACACCCCTTCTCTCCAAATTCAACAACATGGCCTAATGATGTTGTTTTCATTACAAAGAAGAGACTTTTTGCTCTCCTAGGGATGTGCAAGACATTTATAAACATAGCTTCCACACTTTCATTTCCTCCACTAACATTGACACTTGAATATTCCTTTTTTTGATAGATCCTTGGATAGAATTATCTCCCATGTAGATCTTGATTGGTGAATTTTTTTAATAATCTTGAAACTAATTATGTTCATTTGACAAATGTGTGGAGGCACAAAAATCTATGTACCATGTTGTAAATCCAAAAGAAATAGACCTTGGGTGAACATGAAAGCTCCGCCATTTTTGACTTCATCGCTAACTTTTGAAACATTATTGTTTTGCTCACTTTTCTTGTTTCAATAAACCTTTCTTTTCTTAAAATCCCTAGCCCAATGGCCTAGTTTTTTATAGTAGTTACAAATGTCCTTTGTTTTATCCTTACTACCTTTAGACTCAAATTTCCTTTGGGCAAGGATTAGTGAGGTTTTTGTGGATGACTCAAATGGTCCAAGTTCTTTTTTCCATTTCATTTAATAGTCTAGTGGCTATGACCTCCCAAGTTAACTTTTTTGTATTCGAGAAACTCACTTCTCTAGAGTCACTCTAAGAAACTCATAACTTTTTGGTAGACTCATCAACAACACCATCACTTTCACCTTACAAGAACAATTGTTCCAATTGCATCAATATCTTCTACCATGGCTCCCAGCTTGTTGAGGTGTTGTTCCATGGTATCACTTGGGTTCATTTAAAACGATAATTTTTTCATTAGGAAAAGCTTATTGGTTAAGCCCTTATCTACATATTAGTTTTGTAATGCTTCCCATATCACTTTTTGTTGTAATCTCCTTTTATACTACAAGCAATTGATTATCGGACATACTTTGCATTATTAGATTTAGGGTTCTACTCTATCTTTTCATGTAAGTGGACAAAGCAAACCCCTCACCTTCATGTCTTTCTAATCTACTAGGCCCCACAATCTTCTAACTTTCAACATGGTTTCCTTTTTGAACTTCCAAAACATATAATCCTTGCCCATGAATTTGCCTACACACTTGAATCATGGGCCCATAGCTTGTGAGATTTTAAAGTTTTCCAACTAAACAAAACAAAAGTTTGGTACGTTAAACAAAAATAATGATGTTCAAGGATTGATTGAAGAAATGTATTGAAAACATTGATTACAAAAAACACATAAGCAAGAAAAAAAAAGAAAAAAGATTTGGGGATCAAAATAATACTCAACAAAGGGTTTGATCTATGTGCCATGTATATATTGAACGATCTAGAAGCTACATGTTTTAGATAATGAAAAAAACTTAGATGCACTTAAGTGCCATGTTTTTCATATCCAAAATACAAGGGCTTTCACTAAATGCTCATGTCCATCTTTTAGAAATCTTGATGTCTGTTATTTAGTCATACTAATCTTTACCCATTATCATTAATGACTAATTATTTACAAGTCTATTAAGGGCTTTGCTAAACGTGTTTGACCACTTCCTAGTCACACAACTAATGAAGTGACATAACATTTTCCCAACAAGAAAAGGATGAACCCTACTAGAAGGCCTTACCATGCCCAAAAGATGGGCCGCTCCAAGGACATGTGACAATGAATATGCCCACATGCAATATGAAATCATAGCTACAAGACTAAGAGTAACCATTAGCAAAGTTCTTTGGATGAAAACTATCATGTAGATGTTCAAAAACCATACCAAAATGACCATTGATTAAAAGTGAAGCATGTGACTAAATGCCAATTTGAATGAATTGAAAAAAAAACTTGAAATCTTGATAAGTTCAAAGTCTTTCACAATAGGAGGAAGCACACCATTAGATTTTGGATGAAAGATTTAAAGGATTGAAATAGTTTTAGCAAATGGGGGAAAAAGGAAAAAGGAGCAAAGGCACACATTACATGTGAATATTCACCAACACAACCCAAAGCAAGGCTTTGGTGGAGGTGTTTGTGGGGAGGAGAGTTGACCAAGGCGGATGGTTAAGAAGGGGAGTTTGCTAGCATAGCTTGAATGAAATAATAACGTCACAACCCAAAGCAAGGCTTTGGTGGAGGTGTTTGTGGGGAGGAGAGTTGACCAAGGTGGATGGTTAAGAAGGGGAGTTTGCTAGCATAGCTTGAATGAAATAATAACGTTTGTCTTGCAAGCTTTTCCAATCCCTTGCCAAGAATTGACTCAATTCTCCTTGGGTCTCCTTGTGCCTCATGGGCCCCTCTTGTGGGGGCAAATACAAAACACCATTGAGAAAATAACAAAAATAGGTGACATGTTGCATTGTCCATGGGATCTTGAGCCAACTTGTCCAATGGAAATGCAAGGCCTTTTATATTTCTTGACCGTATTGTTGTGTGAATTCAAGAATATAGCCATGGTTGAGGAAGACCCATGACATGAATTTTTTTTTTCTGTTTTGGGTGGGCGTTTCATGTGGGGTTGTGTGGGGGTTATGCCTAAGGAGCGAGAAGTTCCAAAAGTAAGTGCACACTCAAAATAGAGCCAAGGGACACTTACTTTCAAAACCTTCCTTTCAAACTCACTTGATAATGGAGAGCATTATCAAGTGTGAAAATCAATGTGGAAAAAAATACTCATAGGATATTGAATCAAACAAAATTATAATTATCCTATGAGGATTTGGTGAATATCACAAGAAAAGAAAATGACATGAGACATTTTGAAAATTTGATGAAGCCGGGTGCCTGCGAGCTTTCCATTTTTTGAAATACTCCATGGGCTTTTCCAATTTGTGAGAGTGGGTACCTCCAAGAATACACTAAGAGAAATCTCAAAGGCAAAATGCAATGCCCTTATATTCTGGTAAAAAAAAGCCTGTGGCCCTACAGATGCTTTTACCCTACAGATAAAGTACCAAAAATGTAACCCCAGAAAAACAAACCCGTTGACAAATACGATTACAAAGTCATTTACTAGAAAGGCTTGCCGCTGGGCTGCGGGTAGTTTTGTTTTCCCGCCCGCGTTTCGCGCGCTCTCACGCTTCTTCTGCCTTTCGTCTCGCGAATCCCAACTCCCCGGACTCGCTCTCGCTCCGTTGCCTAATTGCAGCAAAACCGAATTGCTGCCAGGGATCGGTTTGTCACTTGTCTCCGTTTTCCTTAAATCCCTGCCGCAATTTTTTAGTTTCAGCTGATCATATGGAGCAGACTACAACCATGTTGGTTGATTGATTGATTGATAGCTCCTCTCTTTTTAGATGATGTGATTTTGAATGCTTTTTTTTTGCTTTTCTTCTCCTTCTGCTGCAGACGAGCTGTGCTGTTTCTTTTCTGCCGGTGTAAGTAAATGACACGGAACCGAAAATGCGATGGCGCTTCTTTCTCGTGGCAGTGGATTTGACAGCTAAAAGGTAAAGGATTTTGTGTATATGCCTCATGATAAATGCCGCGATTTGTTGTTGCATTTGGCGTTGCTCCTCTTGTTTCCGGTTCTTTTCTTCTGGTTTCTTCCAATTGGCTTTTGTTGTCGTGCTGAAATCCGGAGGAGTTGCTTTGCTTCGGTAGTTTAAGCATTTTCGGTCTTCTTTAATCTTCTCTTGATTGGAACATTAGACTCCAACTGCCCGAAACGTGGCTGACCCGATGTTGTTCTCAACTTTGAAAAAGATTTGGCGCAATTTACTGAATGCGACCTTGGAATAACATCTCTCTCCCGGGAGTGAGAGTGATAATGTCTATTCATCCGATCTCTCGTATTTCTCGCTGCATTGTGTTGACAATGAACAGAAAAGCTGTTGTAGTAGTGCTGCGAATCATATAGAAGGGATCTGGGAACTAGAACCGAAAAAGCAAATGAGAATGTTCAATAAGAGAGTGTGAGCATTCCTTGTTCTCTGCAAACTGCAACGAACTTTCGGATATTAGAGTGAATAGGTAGAGATGGAAGCAGCAGGCTAATCCGAGAATGAGATGCTTTCTAGATTCGAGCCAGTGCACAGCTTGCTTCAGAAGAGATTTGGAGAAAGGGCTGCTGCGTGCTGACACTCGATGGAAAATAAAAAGTGTCTTGACATCAGTAGGCAAATAGCTGACGCTCTGTCCGGATTTCTAACACACAATTTTGCTTGCTGATTGCAGCTTGCGGCAATCGTAAATTTCTCGGTCGCTGGTCGATAAGCCTGTTGGAACCATCGTAGTTGTAGAGAGAGTTCTTGTGTTTATTGAGGGAGGATGCTCGCACCTGAACCATGTTTGTCTTGCTGCAAGCTTTCTGGCCGGCACTGCAGCCTTACGGCCACTGCAGGAGTTTTCACAGTTCGTATGTAAACTGCAATTAAAAGTCGATTTCAGATCTTATTTCTCATCAAAATGGGGGCGCCTTCTTCTTCACATCCCAGAACTAGTACGTCCGTTTCAGTTTCCAAGTCTAGGCATCGCTCGTCACAGTCTCTTGCATCTCTTTCACTTGAGAAAATTTCACATCAGGGACCTCGAAGAGATGCTGCTCCACCTCCTGCAGACAACAAAATTACAGCATCTGGCGAGAAGTCCACAGCAACAACTGCAATACATGAGAAGAAGGCCAGAAGGAGAGCAATGTCATCGATGGGAGGGGTAGAGGACATTGTGAAAGAGATTGGTGTCGTAGCAGCTTTGCCAGCAGCAGAAGAGGGAAGGCTTCCAAGTAAAGTCTTCATGTCCAGAGGTACTGCAATCCAATAGAGCTGACCACAGGGCTTTGTAGCTGTGTGCTTGACTGATGCACATTGTTTTCAGACAGTTTGCTGTGTGTTTTGGATTAATCTCATGGCTGGACCTGACAAACCATTGTCCACAGCTCCAGCACCCAACAAGATCGAATCTGCACCTGTGATTCCTCAACCACAGCAGTCTTCATTAACAAAGCAACCCTCAGGAGATGAGAGACTCATGCCATTAAGAACTCTCAGAGCCACATCACTGCATGTTTTATCAAAGAAACTTGAGCGTTCATCCTCCAACAAAACAGCAAAGGTAGCAAAGGGTAACCTTGTTACAGAGGCTGCTACATCTCCTCAGCCCACAATAGTCAGGTGCAGATCGAATTCAAGTTTTGAAAATGATGAGGAGGGACTGGATGTTGAGCAGTTTGAGGCAGCACCGGAAGTGGGTTCGGTGCAAGCTCAGAGAATTGATCAGCAATCAAGCAGGACAGAGTCATGTACTCCTTTGGAAGCAGGTTGTGATGTTCAATCAGTACAGAGAATGACTGCTGAAGGTTAGATACTTCCTTTTGCTCCATGTGATGCCTTGACTTCAATGAGATGCTGAACAATGTCCTTCACAGCTAAAAGGGTGGATGATACAGGGAAACAGTTGCAATTGTCAAGTCGCTTTTGCTGCAGTTTGTTCTAAGGGTGTTGACTGTTATGATCTTTTCCATGATTGAACTGAGTCAAATTAAGAGCAAATCCATCAACCCTAAACCAATACCATCAACTTTAATGGGGAAATAGTCTGGTAGGGGTTGCTGTCACTTGCTTGTTTATTGAGGAGCCTTTGCTTGTCTGGTTCCAGATTCTGCTATCTTGCAAAATCTTGAGAAGCATAAGCCAACCATGGATGTTGGTGAACCAGTAGAGAACAAGGTCTGCAAGCAGTCGACTGCAAAAGGGAATGAACCTGTTATGACTTGCTTGGGTCTTGGAAGGCCACTTTTAGAAGAAGAATCCCAGCTGCCTGCCTTTGATGTGGGTCTGGAGGTAAGTGCAAGTGCTACTGGAGGTAGGACTCTTGTGCCTCTCCTGAGCCCAGTGCCAACAGCCTCCTCCAAGTCATCTGCTACAGATTTCAACAATGCAAGTGCATATGAGCCTGGATCAAACCCAATTGCAAATGACATGACCAGATTAGGAACATCCGATTTGGATGAGTCTAACAAGGGATTGAAATATTTGAGCAAAGTTACAGTTGAAGTGATTGGTTCAACTTCCCAGGATTTGGTTAAGGTAGTTTCTGACCCACTTTCAGCTCTGAATCCAGAGATCTTAGTTGTGCATGATGCTGATGGCAAGTCAAGTGCAAGCTTGAACATGATCTCCTCAACTACAGGAATCTTACCTTCAATGGATTCTTCCCATTTGGATCCAAGAGGGTGTGCAATTCCTCCGTACAGTGATCATGGGCCAATTCAGCCACATATAAAGGAAAAATTCCCTAGGGAGACAACCACTTCTTTCCCTATTGAGAAAGTCACAGAGGAAGAACTGACCGAGGCTGCATTTTTATCAAGTGTTGGTTGGAGCCAGGATAGCATCCCTGGTAGAAAGTGTCTTGACACCCTTCACCATCCACCCATGATTTCAAGTGACCGGGGGAATGGATCCAGCAAATGCCCAAGAGAAATACAATGTGGATCTAAGGTTACCAATGGACAGTCCTCAGTGGAAGTGAGGGATTCTAGCAGCACTGGATGCAGTGATTTAGAGGTAGGAGTGCATCAGGAGGCTCCTGCCCTGGTGTCAGGATCATTTGTTGCCAGCAGGACATTAAAGGTGAGTCCAAACAACAGAGTTGAAGTCCCTGCTGACCTCACCCACTCAAATGAGGTCAGGGAAGTCATTGTCAAACTCTATTTTGCTGCAATATTGCCTATGTTCCTTTACATTGCAAACATTTCTGTTGGTGGCATCTCTGCACCCAATACAATTCTGTTCTTTTGTGGAGTTCAAGTTCCCTCTCTG
>Ga0209208_10008099_pt1 | contig 14102 bp, 11 predicted proteins | sample S1TSphfallax_3_FD_187694 | JGI IMG/M metagenome (GOLD analysis project Ga0209208, IMG submission 187694) | Host-associated microbial communities from peat moss isolated from Minnesota, USA - S1T2_Fd - Sphagnum fallax MG (SPAdes) (version 2) | ecosystem: Host-associated > Plants > Peat moss >...
CTGAAAGGATTCTTTTTTCTGTGTTTTTTTTTTTCCATGTGCATGGTTGTCCCATACCTCACCACGGGTAGTTTGATGCAACACCACGGTTGTTTGTTATATACTAGCCATCCACATACATCTACTTACTTAGAGCATCTCCGCCGTTGGCATTGCACTACTCCCTATACCTAACCTATGCAAGCTACTTTCAAGGGCTAGCAATGCCTTTTGTTGGCTTGCCCACCAAGCGACCTTGCTCATTGTTCATCATTTTCGTTTTTTATCATCACAAATTTAAAATTTTCATGGGTTCATTTTCAAATTTGTGTGAGATTTGTTATTTCATAGTTTCATATTGTTTAAACACAAATGTTGTGCATTATTTAAATATGAAAGTCATCTGCACGATTTTCATGTGTAAACAACACAAATAAACATACAACATTTATGTTTAAACAATACAAATAGCCATATGACATTCATGTTTAATCAATGCACACAACATGCATTTGTCCACTTTTAATCTCTTTCATCATTTTATGCAGGAGTTTGATTCTCATCTCCTACTACAACTCATATTTGTATGTTTTCTATAGCTATGGAATTGACCACAGAATATTGAAAAAACTAGCTACTTACTCGATTGATAATAGAATTGGCAAACAATGAAAATGACAACTTGTAGTTCAATTCAACATTACGTCAAATTGAGCTTGAAACACCTCAACAAAGACACGGAGGGTCAATGCCTAGGCATAGACCAAACATAGAGAGAAAGGGCAATAGGTCATTATCAAATTTGGTGAATTTATTTTGCACCAAGTCTCACCTATGATGAATCATTTTTATTAGAGGTGTTATAGGATGCATTGATTTTTATTTTGCAAAATCATGCAAGATGTGTGTGTACATGATTTATATTTTTTGCATAAATCAAAAGCTTGTAAGGTCATCAACCTTTCCTTCCATTCAAAAATGTATAAGTGCAATGAAAATGATGGCTTATGGTTTGATGTTGATGCATTTAACAAATACTACAAGATCGAAAAAAACATAGCCACTAAATGTTTGAAACAATTTGTGAAAGTTCTTTGAGAGCTTTTTGAAATTAAGTACTTGTGACAACCATCACGAACTAATATAGAAAATCAGATGGCAATTAATGCATAGAAAGGTTTCCCTATTATGTTTGTTTCATTAGACTATATGCATTATCGTTGAAAATTTTATCTCATTGCTTAACAAGGACAATTTACTAATTTATTAACAAAGATAGCCCACTACTACAATCCACGATTTTTTTTATGAAAAAAGTCAATCAAAATGACCCCTTTTGCACAAGCTTCAAAAATACCATCCTATCAACTTGGACAAGTTGATTTGGACCTATCCAATGTGATTAGGTGGTTTATTTTATTAACATAATGTTAGACTATTTGATTGGTCATTTTGACTAATGGATAATTGTCGCAACCCTAGCCTTAGACTTGTGACCAAGGCAAAGGTTTGCAAGGACGTAAGCCAAGAGGAGTGTGAAAGAGTGTGAGAATGAAGACTCACACTCCCAAGTGAGCTCCCATTTTGGGAGTTGGAATCCCAGTGGACTCATGAACCTTTAGAGAACGATTGCAAAGGTCAAAACACTTTGCATTGAGAAGTTCTTTATATCATCGGAAAGCTATTGAAATTTAGATATCTAAAATGGGCTTGCATGACCCATTTGGACATCTACAACACAAGTTATGGCAAAAATAAAGGTCAAGAGTCAAAATTGACAATTTGATTCCCAACCACAAAAAGTCGGGAATCGACCCGACTTCTGTGCATGCAGGTGGCGTGTGAAACGCCATTGGGAAGCTCTTGATAAGATCTGCAACTTTGTTCTAGACCTCATCCTGATCGGAGGTTTGAGCACAAAATTAGAGCCCCACAAAGTTGTGAAAGTTCCAACCTTGGTAGTTTCCAAACTTCCTTTTGGGAGTCCCGGGACAAAAAGCCATTTGGATATGGGCCTCGCAGAAAGGTGCAAAGTATATTATATGGGGGAAGGTGGTGGCTTCCCCCGAATCCGGGTCGTGGTGAGTCTTATAAGTCCAAGGTCGCTCGTGGCTTGTCCTAGCACCAAAGGTGCTCCAACATTGTACTAACTGACTTGTGGTTGGTTGCATGTAGATTCGTGTGAATGAATAAATTGCTTGTCACTCTTCCTAGTCCCATCCCAGAGCTCTAACACACCCCTTTACCCCTTAAAGTGTTGAGAGCCAAGGAGAATGCCCCGAACTCTTAACCTTTCCACTATTTTATACTTTAGACTCATCTCTTGAGTCTAGCAAGGAGCTTGGGAGCGCATCATAATGGACCATTTAACTCATTCAATTTTTAACCTATTTTGTTTTTGGATTATTACCACACAAAAATTTGTGTAGATAGGTAAGTAAGTAAGTGGGTAAGTTTAGGTAGGTCATAAAAAAACCTAAGTAAGTAGGTGGTAACCTACCTAACATAGTTTAACCTTCCTAACCTACCCTACCAACCCTACCTATCCTAACCTTTTAAGCATGTATATAGATTACAAGTATTAGGATTTAAACCCTTCACCTCCTAAATGATAATCCAAGTCCTTATTAATAGATTACATTTTCCAAAGTTGACAAAACTTCTCAAGTTTTTTATTTCAGATGTTTATTTCACATCATTAATTATGTAGATAAATAAGAAAGTTAGGTAATTAATAGGTAGGTTGTAATAAACAAGAGGTAACCAGTAGTTAAATAGGTAAGAGGTAGGTAGGTAGTTTGCAAGAAGTAGGAACTAGGTGGGTAAATCTAGGTAGACAAGTAGGTTGTAGGAAGTAAAAGGTAGTTAAGTGGGAAAATTTAGGTAGGTATGAAGTATGAAGTAGGTAGATAGGTGAGTAAGTGGGTAAGTTGATAAGTAGGTAGGTCGGTATGTAGGTTAGTATGTGGGAAGTAGGAGGTAGGTATTTATGTAGGTAGGTTTCTAAGATGGTACATGGGAAAAAAGAAATAGGTACTCAAGTAGATAAATAAATTTGTAGGTAGGTCATAGGAGGTAGCTCTAGGAGGGAGATAGGTAGGTTGGTTGGAAGAATGAGGTATGTAGTTAAGTAGGTAAATAAATTTATAGGTAGGTAAGTAGGTGGTAGGAGGGAAGTAGGTAGGTAGGTCATAGGAAATAGGTCTAAGAGGTACGTAGGTCATTGGAAGTAAGTATAGGAGGTAGGTAGGTAGGTAGGTAGGTTTGTAAGATGGTAGGTTTAGGACAAAGGCGTGTAGGTAAGTAAGTTGGTATGTAAGTAGGCCTAAGTTATTTCCTAAGCTAATTTGTAACTATTTTTGCCTATTGGGTAACATAAGATGTCCCATTAGATTATAACACCATTATCTATCTTGATTAAGGATGTCATTTTATTTTGTCCAATTTAATTAAATGTCCTAATTGATTAGAAACCATTTTCCATTTTGACCAAGGTGGTCATTTTTTTGTCTAACTTGATTAGATGTTCAATTTAATAAATGGTCAAATATAACATTTTAATCAAATTCACTAGTCAAAAAATACATATGTCATTCAAGTTTGAAGCCTTTAGTTAAAATGTACATGTCCACTAGTCAAAAAGGACTTGTTGGTCAACTCAGACCTTTTGAAAATCCATAAATTGTAATAACGACCACAAATCAATTATATTAAAAGTAGTTGCTGACCAAAGTTTTTGGATCAGGCATGCATTTCTTAGATTAACAAACAGACAACAATGACTTGAAAGTGTTGGATAGGTTGCCACTAATTTATGATTTGTTGCGATCTACAAAGACAAACTTGGTTTTTGAGATCAATGGTAATGGGTATCTTCATTACTATTTGTTAATCGATGCAATTTATCCTTGTTCGTCTCTATTTGTGCATACCATCCACAAACCCTAGGGTGGAAAAGCAACAACAATTTGCCAAAGCACAAAAAGCTACATGCAAAGATGTGAAATATTGTTTTGGAGTTTTAGGAGCACAATTTGGGATTGTTGCAAACCCTAATAAACAATGGGACCATGAAGTCATAACTAACATATTGATGGCTTGTGTAATGTTACATGCCATGATAATAAGAAATGAATAGAATATGAACTTGTAGCTGCCATTTGACGTGAAATAAAACATAACATTTTGAAGAGCACTTTCATTTAAGGATTATGTTGAAAGCACCACTCAAATTGAAAACCATGATTTCCATTATAATCTTTGGAATGATCTCATAAAACATTTGTAGCAATTAAAAAGTAATAGCCAACTTTGACATAAAAATTTCAAAAATCATTTTATTATTTGTGTGATCTTTCAAGTTTAGATTGAAATGATTATTTTTTCTTAATATAGAATTATATGCACATCTTCCAAAATATTTGCATCAAATTCCAATGCTTGAGGTTGTTCTCTTGGAACAATCACCAATGATCAAGCTTTCGATGAATAATCGCCAATGATTAAGTTTATCAAGTTTTTCCCCTTTATGCAAACAAAAATATTTTTAACTTCAAGAGAAACAAACTAGTCTTCTAACATTATAAACAATGCCATAATGTTTTGTTCTTCTAAAATCAATGTTTTCTTCAACATGGTTGTAGCCATATCTGTTGTGGCACAAGCTTGAACCCACATGGCACTTTCTTGTTATTTTGTAATCTTTTGTTTCTCCTTTGATGTGTTTGAACCTTGTGACCTTTTTGGAATTGTGTTTGCTGGAAATGGGTTTTTGTAAGCATCAAACAACTTTGTTTCATTTATGTCTAGCTCAATAGGATTGCCATAAGACTTGCATTTTTGTGCAAACATATTCTTGGATTCTTTGCACGTGTCAACTTAATGTGGCAAGTCTTTCAAGGTTAACCAATTACGAAGAAATGTGAATGATTGATGACACAAATGTTTGATCTTATACAACTCTAGAAATTTCTAAAAAATATCTTCATTTGATATTCATGATTCACACAATGCATTCATAACATTATAATTCCCACAAAACTTTGCAACATCATGCTTAATAATCCTTCATTTTGTCTATAATGACCTTGTTAGCTTTTTCACACAAGTTTGAAATCGATTAGCATTGTAATGAAACTACAACCTCTCCCAAAATGTGGTCAACTTTTGTCCATTCCCTATCACAAGGTCTTGAAGAATGTGAAAAAAACTAATGCACAAAACCTTTTCCTTATTGGCAACAATTTTTTTTCATTCTTGTTTTTTGGCATTGCAACACTTTCACCTTGTGTACGCAATGCAAAAGATTTTTCCACAAAGGTTGATGACATCATTTTAGCTTGACATCAAAAATTTTGATAGCAAGCCCACCTTTGTTTCAATATCCTTTGCAATGATTGCATTTAGAAAATGGATTCCTACCAAGGTTAGTAGGTTTAATTTTGTATTAGTTGGATACATGGGGTGTTGCTCCTTATTTGGGACTATTAGCAAGTGTAACAAAAAGGTGTTGTTAGTGGATCTGTTGCAACCTCACTTTGAGGCAAGTGTGAAGATGAGACTCACACTCCCAAAAGTGGGAACTTGGAGTCCTTTAGGACTCCCGCAACTTCAGAGCTCGATTGCAGAGGTCAAAACACCTTACCTTGAGATGTTCTTTATACCGGTGAAAAGGCCTTGAAGTGTAGATGTCGAAAATGGTCTCGCATGAGCCATTTTGACATCTGTAGCACAAGTTATGGTTGAAAGAAGGGTCGGGAGTCAAACTGGCAGTTTGACTCCTGACCACAAAAAGTCAGGAATCAACCTGATCCCGATGTGTGAAGATGGAGTGCAACACACCGTTGAAAAGCTCTTGAGGAGAGCTACAAGTTTGCTTCAAACCTCATCCCAATCCAAGGTCTAAGCTGGGAGCTATGAGCTCCCAAAGTCCCGGGAGTCTAAATCGGGACAATTTTGGGACTTCTCTTTGGGAGTCCTTGGAATAAAAGCCATTTGGATGCAGGTGCAGCAGAGCAATGCAGAGAATACTATATGGGGGAAGGTGGTGGCTTCCCTCGAGTTTGGGCCGTGGTGAATCAAGTGCGTCCGTGTTGCCCGTGGTTTGTCCCAACACCAGGAATGTTTTCAAAGGTGAACTAACCAACTTGTGGTTGGTTTTGATGCAGGACTGAGTAACTAAGTAGTTGTCCCTCTTCCTAGTCTAATCCCGGAGCTTTCAGCACGCCCCTCTCACCCCCCTTTAATGTTGGAAGTTGGGAGCGGCACCAAGTTCCAACTACTTCCGCTCTTTCACATAGTTGGACCCCTTTTTGGGTCTAACCAAGAACTTGGGGGCGCGTCAAGATCAACCAAACTTTGTAAGAATTTAATGAAAAAAAGAAAGGAGATAATGGAAAAAAATTTGACAATTTTTTTAATAGGACGCAATAAAACAAATAGAAAAATAAAAATAAAAGAGAAAATTATTTTATAAAGGAGCAAAGCTCTAACTTACTTCTCTTGTGACTTGGGCTCCCTCTATGAACTCCTTCCACAAACTTTAAGTCCTTTCATGAACAAAGAAAGGAGAGGACAAGGAAGGGCAAGGATGAGGTAGGGGAAAGAACAAATGGGTCTAAGGTGGGTGAGTAGAATAATGTGTAGGTAGCAGGTGGGACCAATTAATTAACTTAGGGCACATGGGTTGGGGTTTGTTGTTGGGGTTCATCCAATGAAACATTAAACAAGATGGTGCATTCATGGGCACTAGGTCACATGGGTTGTTTTCATGAATGGTGCCTTTTGGCCTTGGGTGAACTAGCCATTAGTACCATGGTAAAACATAAAATTGTTTTTTGTTATTTATAATCATGGTAATGATTTGGTCTTCAGATTAAATCAAGGACTTTAATTATAAATTTATTGTGTTTTTGGATTAAATATGGCCATTAAAAGGGCTTCATTCAAGAAGGTAATTGTATTAGTGTAAGTGTTGGTTCACATTTGTTATTTGTGCATGATGGATCACATAATCTTCAAGTAATAAAAAGGTTACTTTACCTAGGTACAAAACTAGTTTTGGATGCTCTCTAGTATCTTGTCCACCCACATGAAAGATTGATATTAAACTGATTTAGATTTGGCATCTTAACAATCTGCTCCAACCAAAGTGCATGGCAAGCAAGCAATAGTAGTCTGATTAGGTACCACATGTGGAGGAAGGGCTGTATATTAAAACTTTATTGTCATTCCTAAATCCTTTCATAAGGAACAAAATGTCCTTTAAACTCGAAAGGCAATGATCGAATGAATTTTTTGTTAGGACAAACAATACAATTAGTATTGTTATTGTAATAGTAAGTAATTAATTAGGTAAGGTTGATTTTTTGACCTATTTTTCTTATTTTTAGGAAGGAGGGATTATTGGAGTTTTCAAAAGAATGTTTAGTTGAAGGAAAGTAGGATGTAACTTTCATAGGTAGCCACCACCTAACTTAATTATAGTTGGTTACCTAAAGGTAAGAAGTAACATAAAGAAAGGGAATGGAATGTAAGTATGGGCATGTCACATTTCTTGAATGTGTGAAGTTGAAAAATGATGTACATGAGGAACTGTTAAAGTTATATTGGTAGAATCAAGATGGAATAATATTGGAAAATCTATTTTATATGAAGTCATGATTTTAAGTTATAATGTTTGTTTTGAGGATTTGTTGTGTACCCAATAATACAATTATGTCTTGATGTTCTACATGTTTTCTTCTTATTATAGTAGTAAAACTAGTTGTACATACTTAGTAAAAAAGGTTTTAGTTTTGTATTCTTTTTTTTTGTTTTTTGTTGTTTCCCAATAAGCGGAGCACATGTATTGCTAATGTGAATACAATATTACACTTGCACCCTTATATTCACCTATATTTAGTTAGTTACTTGTACATGTTTTCTTGATAGAACTATTGTAAGGATTTGTTTAAAGCTTTAAACTCCACTCTACTAAGTTTTAGGAATTTGGACTCTTTTCCATCATTCAATTTGGAGAGCATCTGAAATGAAACTTCTTTCACATATGTATATATATACATGGATACATAAATAGGCATGCATATTTTTTAAAGGCTTAGTGCAAATAAGGTCAACTTACTTGAATCAAATATTTGAATTTCAAGTGATTCATAATATTCAATCTAGTTCACTTGTTTAATGATGTGGTTTTCCTGATTTATTATCTATTTTAATATTTTGGAGACTTGAAAATTATTTTTTAGCCATCCTCATTAGTATGAGGTTGAAGGAAAGAACATTATTTCATGTTGTTATGGCAAGTTATACTTTGTATTCTTACAATTAGATATCATCATGTGAAAAGGCATTTAGGTGGAAATAAAACCCCATTCAAAAAATGTGAAAGTGTCTTTTAAATGTGGAAACCATTTCCATATTCAATTTGGCATTTAGTTTTCATCAAAAGGGAAGAGGTCAAAAAAACAAAAGTTTGAATTTTTGAAGGTTTATGATTTCTTCCATTTTATTGGATTGCGGTATGATCTATATCCTTCATTTGGATTCAACCAATTTTTTATGATTGTTAACGTCCATAAACAAATTTAAACATTGAAGAAAATTTGTTTTCATTTTTAAAATGGCATTGAACAAGTATGTAATTTGTAGCTCAAAATTAATTAACCTGTGATTGTTCAACACAAACATGTACTCCATAGTTAATATTGTATTATAGTTTTTGATAATCACTAATTTACATTGGTGGTAAGATTCATGATGAAAAACCTTGTTTTTCAATATATTCAAGTTATACACACCTACAAATTTGACACATGTATTAAATTATATATCATAGATGTCAATTATTAATCTTACACATTTCCATGTGAATTATTGTCCTTTGTTGGATAGCCTAAATTCTAGTGCTTCTTGCTCTTGTTACATAAGAAAGCAAACCTTTACTTTGTTACTAGGTCTCACAACCACAACCCCAAACTTTTTCATATTTTTTATTCCTAGTTTTTCACTTCAACAAAGGTTTGAGTACCTTTTCTTGACCTCCACTAGCCACCTCCTAGTCACCATATTCATGAGTTCCTCCCCCCACACTTTCACTGCCCACAATCGTCATCACTTGAAGATCTTGTCTTCGTTCACCAAAACACATGTTGAATTGACCACACCTTGAAAAGTTGGCTGCTTCATGATGTTGTAACCTCCCACCTTCATCTATCTCACCTTCTCATGATATGCCAAGATCTTTTGGCCCTCCTTATAACTATCAATATTATTTCATCCTTCTCACAACCCTTTCATGCCCCATTCATCACTCAAGAAGAAGAAAAAGAAGTCAACAACAAGTTCCTTGTTTTTCAGTTCCCTAGAGGTGCCATTATTACTATCATGCCCTAACCCTAATTGTTAGAAACTTATAAGAAACATCCTTCAACTTATTCGTACCGCCTTATTTAAAAAGGTTAACCAATCTTGGACAAGGATAAGAAATCCAACCTTGTCATAATTTGACCAACCTACTTCCCCCTTTATCTTAATTGGGCCACCTCCCTTCAAGGCCCAATTATCAAAGTATATATATATATTTTTTGTATGTATGAAAAATGATGAAAATGCAAATGGAGTTTTTTTTCCAAAGTTTCATATGTCCACAACTTCATCCCATTCAAATGAACTTTTGAAAATTTCAAACTCTTTTAAAATACATCTTCCTCAATTAACTTTGACAATAAATTAAAATTTTATTTACAAGCAACCTTAGGATCATTAGGCTAATTTTTTCACACAAGTATCAACTTTTCTAAATTATTTCTTTGTAAATGACATCTTTTCAAATTAATAAGTATGCTTATTAAAGAAAAACACCTCCCCGTCTCAATTTGAAATCCCATAATGGTTAGCATTTTATGAGCTATAAAACCAACAATAGGAAACATGGATTCATATTTCTCCCACTATTGAAAAGGACATTTGATATCCTTGAAATTCATTTGGTATTGTTTGAAAATCAACAACTTTCTACTAACAAGATCTTTCATTGGCACACTTGTGTTGGCAGTTTGTTAAAAAATATTTAGGTTCCAATTTTCATTGACTATTTGATCTACATTGCCATCTTTAGATTTTATGATTGCATGTAAATGATGATGACACTGTAAGAGGATAAGATATAAAAACCTCCTATCATATTCCTTGACAATATTCACACCATCTTGCTCATAGCCAATAAAAGATAACACAAAATGAAGGCTTTTACATTTAGGGTCTAACATCAAGGATAAGATGTTATGAACTTTCCTACATATCTCCTTAAGAAAGAGAAGAAAATATTGAAAAATAACATAAACTTCCTTTTCAATGTTAGAAAGAAACAAAATTAATTCAAGGGCAATTGAATCAAATCATCATCAATCAAATTGTTTACTAGTGTTGAAGGGATTTGAATTCTTTATTTTAGTTTTAAACATATTGTGATGGTAGAATGCAATGCATAAGTAAGCAAGCAATGGTCACAAAGTTGATTCATATAACACAATTATTCACAATAAGACATTAAAAAATCCACAATTATTTGATAAATGTGCCATGTAAAAGGAGGTGGCACTTGTCCACTAATTCTCACAATGGTTTGCCCAATGTAACAAAGGACAATAGTTTTTTGAAATTGCAAAACCTGTTGAAACTAAATGAATTTCCTTGCAAACCTACATTAAATTTCAAAAGGTTTAATCACTAGCTAGAAGAAAAATGAGATTTTGCAACACGGTTTTAGTTGCATGCAACATATACAACTAAAATGCCATTAATTGTGTTGGACAAGTTGTATTTGATTATAGTCACAAATGATATGGTCTTTGGATAGAAAATTGAAGTTAACAAAATACATTATCATCTTTTGAGTAATTGTATATGTATTGTTGTTAGCAATTAACATGTGATTAATTTTGTCAACATCAACAACAAATGATGTGTTGCCATGTGGCAACATTTTTGAATATTTCAAATTTATTTTATTTAATCTTGAATTTTTTTAATCATCCATTTTGGATGGTCTTAGATCATGACAAGTGACACAATTAAAAAAAATTCCACATGAAATAATATTTATGTCTATTTTTAAAACCAATTATTTGGTGACATGTGGCACATATAAGCCCAATTTCTTTTTTGTAATTAATTATTTAAACATGGATAATTCAATTTTAAAGGCCAATAGGACGTCAACACATGGCATAGGTAAAGAAAGTAGGCCTTGGTTAGTTAGCTATGTGTAAAATAATCCTATTTTATTTTGGGTTTAAATTTGTAGGGTTGAATCTTTTATATTAATTCATCCATTAAATGACACTTACACTTTGAATACTTCTAATGCATCTACTTATATATTGCACACTAAAAGAATGGAAAACAAATAGGAATTAGACATTTTAGCTACAAGTGTGACCAACCTAGTTCGAACCTATTTGCAACTATTTATTAATACCTATGTTATATTAATTATTATAAAGAATAATAATTAATGATAATTATTAAATAATATTTTTTTCATAATATTACATATATAAATCTTATTGTAATAAATAATTTTAGTATGTATAATAAGCCTTTGATACATTTGTAAAAACACTTTTATAGCTTCCTCAATTTTTTTTGCAATGACAAAATGTTCTACATCCACATGTTTTTTCAAAGATATTATTCCATTCATTTAAAACATTTTTTCAATTGCATTCTTGGATTAATGCATTGAGCAAACTATTGTAACATAAGATATAAAACATGATTTGAAGAATCCACAACCAATTTCCTGATTGTCATTAACACAATAGAAATTCCAACATAATGAAATTTGGCCTCCATTTCACCTTTGAGCATGTAACTTTTGAAGATTTATTTTCATTATTTCATCATTATCCAAATTTTTTTTTGTTTGCAAACTAGGACATTATTTAACTATTTCATCTATAATTTCGTCTTCCACATGGCAACATCATTAAGATAAATTTTACATTTCAATTTTTATTCTATTTTCATTTTCATTTGATTGTTTCATTTTCACAAGACTATTACTCAACTACAATTGGATAAACCCAATCAAGTTTATGTTTTATCCAAAAAAACATTTTTTCCCCTTTTAGATTGAAGTGTAGGTACTAATATTATGGGCACAAAGTGTACAAAAAACTAAGCAAGGAATTCAAAGGCAACCAAAATGTATTTTGATAAAAAAAAAATGCAAAACAAAAATGGATGATTATGTCCTTAATTTGGGTTGACAAAAGTGAAAATTATAAGCTTGAAAACCGCCTAATGTATTACCTCTTCACTAGGACTTTCTTACATGCCCACAATAATGCAATACCTTTTGCACAAGATAATAATGAAACCTAAATGCCCTTTATCCTTCTTGAACTATGTGAAGAAGTCACAAACAACTCATGTCCCTTACGATGTCTAAACTTTTTAACAAATAACCACATGATACTTGTCTTTTAGAAATTGTAAAAGCAATTCAAAAGATTTTTTTCCCAAATATTACATTTGTTTAAATTTTTACATGTATATATTTTTAATATTTTTTACAACTAGAAACCAAACATGTACAAGCAAATACGAGGTCAAATCACTTCCTTATCTCTCCTCTTTTCATTATTGAAAAAATATGAAAAGCAAATGCAAGCGTAATGAAATGCCAAAAAAATTTCAATATTTAAGAAACCATGCACAACAACAAACATGTTTACTAAATAATATGCTATTAAAAAACTAAGCAATATCACAACACAAAAGCAACTAAAACACAAATCCTTTCAAGTAAATAATCACACAAACAAAAAGAATAATCATACTCAAAACAACAAATGAAAACAATAAAGAAGAAAAAAAAGTTTAAGGTTTACCTTTTGAAAGTTTGTTTCTACATTGTAGTTTGTATGTAGGAAATTGGAAACTTTGCACTTGCAAATTTGCACAAAGCAGCATAAGGGGGAAGTATAAATTTAAGCAAGTTAAAAAAAACAAGCACACAACAAACAAAGGAATGAGGAAATAAGTCAAAGGAATGAGGTTAGAAAGGTACTTGAGGCCAAGGTTGGAGATGAAAGCACCTAAAGGAATGTAGTCCACATAAGAAGCAGGATGGAGGAGCAAGGAAACATGTTGAAAGAGCAAAGAACTTGATTGGATGATTAGAGTAGCTAGTGACCATGAAGGAGGAGCAAGTGAGAAAGTGATTGTGTTGGAAGGAAAAAAAGGTTGAATGTTAGAAGAGCCAAACATAGGGAAAGTGATAGGTTGGAAAGACAAAAGTAAAAGAATAATAAAATGAACTTGAAGGAGCAAGAGCGGACAAAAAAATACAAAAAAATAAAGCATAAAGTTGGTGTGTTGTGCATTGCAAAACTCGAAGACTTGTAAGCAAATGAAACATTTGCAAAACATTTATCAAAATTTGGGCCCCTTTTATCTTTGTGAAGATGAAGCTCCATACAATGGTTGTGTTATGATGCTACCTTAAACACTATTTTGGAACCCTACCCTAAAAACCTAGAATACCTAGCCTAAACCAAATATCTTAGTCTAGGAACCTAGAACTAAACTTTATCTATGACTCTAGACCTTAGATCCTACCTACTACCTAACCTAGACCCCTATGGCTGAAAACAAGTTTTTTTACCCTTCAATACCTTATTCGGGTATGAACTTTTCAAAAGTTCTCTAAATGGGTTGGTTCTCATTCCACTAAGAACCAACAGGATGGATATCATCCATATCATGTATCACTTAGGATGATACCCATTGAGTTTCATAACGAGTTCTGGCCTGAAACCATGGCTGGTTCTCACCTAATTTCTGATACCCACCCAACATTGGCGTCAACATTATCATCTGAAACCATGGTTGCTTCCACTTGATTTTTGATACCCACCCAACTTGGGGTTAACATTGTCTCCTTCTAGTCCTATGATGAAAAATCCAAAGACTTTTTTATTTTGTTGTTGGTGATGAGTCTATTTGTGGAGGCTAATAACTTTGGCGAACAATGATTTGTAAGGAATATCTGATTTTTTTCCCCCAAAATCATTGGGTAGATAGGCTGGTGAATGAACATTAAAAAACTCTAAGGA
>Ga0209208_10008101_pt1 | contig 14102 bp, 14 predicted proteins | sample S1TSphfallax_3_FD_187694 | JGI IMG/M metagenome (GOLD analysis project Ga0209208, IMG submission 187694) | Host-associated microbial communities from peat moss isolated from Minnesota, USA - S1T2_Fd - Sphagnum fallax MG (SPAdes) (version 2) | ecosystem: Host-associated > Plants > Peat moss >...
GAAAAAAAAAATCTCGACTTGCAAGGAGGATGTTCATCCGCAAAACGGGTTGAACGGGCTCATCGTCAACTGGTGCATTGGTGGCTGCTGGTTCACTCCAGCCCATGATATGCCCTTTTTTCTTTTTCTTTTTTTTTCTCATTTTGACGAAATTTTGCATTAGAAAAAAAACCCTGTCTTCACCATGCTAACCACCATGTGTTTCTAATTAAGTGCATTTGAATGTTTATCATCCGTTAACATCCATAATATTTAGTGCATTGAAGATTTATCATCCTAATGGATGTCATTTAACGTGCAGAGCCATTATGCGACGGGCCGCTTGTGAGATTAGATTGACACTTGGAATGATGGATGGCTCCAATTTGGGACCTCGTGAATGAAGGTACAGCCAACTGGCGTGTCCAGTCAGCTCACCTGCCACGCCATCACTGCGCAGTCGTAGGATCGTCTTCCCCCCTTCGCCCTCTTCAGCTTTTGCCATCGCTTCCAAGTCGAGTCTGTTTTCCCGACGATTCGCTATTGACCTTCGATAGTTTTTGTTCTTCGCGATTCCAGGAGCTCCGGTGCAGCAGCAGCAGCAGCAAGGCGGAAAGAAAATTTTCTAATTGAGAGGCGGAATTTTTTCTTCCAATTTTTCTGTTTCTCTGGTGAGTTGTTCGGTGTTTTTTTTATTTTATAAAGGGCTTCTTCCCTTCCATTGCTCCTCTCATAGGTTACTCCGTTCCAATTTGTTTCTGTCTCGTTCTTCCAAACTCCTTTTTAGCTTTCTGTCTTTTTGTGTTCTCATCTCTGGGAGCTAAATCTTTCCCGCGAAGTGACTACGGGAAACTTGTATAAACTACGGGGTTTCCGAATTTAGTATTGTAGACTGTCTCTCTCTTTCTTTCCATTTTACCTTTCGCGACCACAATGGAAGCGTTTTGTGTTTATGAGGGACCTTCGAGATCAGTTTTCGAGGTAGGACAGCTTTTTTCTCTTTCTTTATTCATTTTTGCTTTTGCTGACGGATCCTTTGACATGCCCCATCTATCACGAGCTTGCTGTTCGGATCCTGTGCTGTCTTTGCTTGAGCACAGAATCCTGATTCTGTTTTTTTCTTGTCTTCTCAATACTTTTCCACATTTGACCGATGATTTTTTCTTAACCATCTATCATTATTGCTGGTGCTTTCGTGTCGGCAGTTCGTAGTTAAGTTCTTTTGATTTTCCTTGTGCCGCTTTCTGTCATCTATTACCGCCAGTGAGTTGCTCTGTGCTTATACATTTGTCTCCACTGGTGATGTGTAAATCTTGAATCGATGCAAGGAAAGGACAAAGGGACGCACCTGCCAGCTTTCTTTTCCAGAGTAGTAGCTCATACTTATTAGCAGCGGGTCCAAGCTCTATGCATTTCGAGTTCTCTTTGAACAGGTTGTTCCAGCATTTCCATACATTGGCTAGCAATAACTACGTATACTTTTGGTGGTTGGAGAAATGTTTTAACGGAAGACACAACAGTACTAGTGTCTGTCTCTGACACACCTTGAAGTCCTTGTCAGTGTCCAATATAGGTTGTTCTGCTTCTTAAATTTTATATTCGATTCCCCAAGTGCAATACACTGGTATAGACTCTTATCAGCTGCTGGAGCAATATGCAACAGCTTTATCATACTTGTGCAATAATGGTGTCATTTTCCTACATTTAGATTGTATAGTCAACAGCAACATCAATACATAAGTTAAGCTGCACTGCTACTATTTAAGCAATATTGGATACACCAAGGTACCATTTAAGCTACATTAGTATAACAGCCAGGGTCTGTACCTGCAGAAGTCATGACCCCAGTGGTTTGCCTGCTATATTGTGAGAGTTTGATGCTGATTATGGCAGTGCTGCCTCAAGTATAGGCTTAACCCCTAAACATCAGGATAGTGCAAATTTACACTGAAGCAGCCCATATCGGGCCTGTCTGACATTTAGGGGTTCACTTGCAATTTGGTCTGTCTACATGGTAATAAACTGATGTAAATTGGTCCTATTTGATTGTGGATATAAGTAGCCACTTGCAAATGGAGCAGATTGTAGGAACCCTCACCTTGAAGCTTGTTTAACTGAGTTCCGGAATGCAACCCTTTTGTATAAAAGATTGATGTTAACTGCAGGGAATGTTTTGAATGTTTGAAGTGTCATATCTGTCGGGAAAGGTTTTGAAACAGATTTTACCTGCTGGCAATCAGGATTCTGTCACACTGACTTGCTTTTCCATGTTTTGCTGCTATGTGTAGCTGTTTGGAACAGTAACCATTATCTAAGTTACAAGATCTGTTTCTGTCACGAGCAATGGCCTCTATTCAGACCTGGTGTCAATCTCCAAGCATTGGTGGAATGTTGGCAACAAACATGGACAATCCGACCAGAGCAACACCATTTGTGTTTGGAGATTATATGGGGTTGAGGATGCTTCCTGGATTGAAGGGATCAGCAGTGGCCACAAAATTCATGCCCCAGTATCCAGGGACATCCAGAACTGCAGGGTAAGGTCACAATACAGTCTTTGGCTGTATCTGCTAGCAAGGGTTTTCTGTGTGCCAGTATCTGCAATTCTAGTACTGAGAGATATGGGGGTTGGGGGGCCAAAGTAAGACTGTAGACTGAAGAGGGAGCACCTACTGAGTGTTGTGACAGTATCAGAAACTACTTCAAGATGATGATGTTTTCTGTTAGTGTTGATATTGGGTAATATGATGTGAGACTAGGTGCAGTTGTGTGCTTCAACCTAGAGCTGCAGTGAACAAAACACGTCTTCATGACCTGTACGAGCAGGAGAAGCAGAGCCCTTGGTATGATAATCTTCGCCGACCTGTGACTATTTTGGAGCCTCTGATAAAGAGTGGCGTTCGAGGTGTAACAAGCAATCCAACGGTACGTATGTCTGCTGATACCTGGTGTTTTGCAAACATCACAGATGATGATAACTTTCTCCTGTTGATGTCCATTGTGCTTGGTGGATTGAGATTCCATTCAGTTCAGTGTTGCTGATGTGCAGAACTTGATGCATATGCTGCCTACTCAATTAAGGTTTATGGACTTTTTCCTCTACAATATGAGTCTATTGTGTATGCTTGTTTTTGGCATACTCCTCCAGCTTTCTGTGCTACAAATTCAGGTCTCTTCCCCTGTGACAGGTGCATGCAAGATTAAGAATTCCAAAATTACCCAAGTTTTTTTTCTGTCATTGTAGATCTTTGAGAAGGCTATTGCAGGTTCAGATGCATACGATGATCAGTTCCGGTATTGACTACTCCATGACCTTGACTTATTAGAGCACAGATTCATTTGCCACCCATGCTGTATTGCATGTTCTTCACTTTCAGATTACTTGCATGCTTTAGGTGTTTCAGACATGCTGGCAGGGATTTGAAGTTTTCTTACAGATTTGTTCAATTGCAGGCAGCTCATCCGGGAGGGAAAGTCAGTTGAGGATGCCTACTGGGCTCTGGTAGTCCAAGACATCCAGGATGCATGTGACCTGTTCCAAGCTCTGTATGATGAGAGTGAAGGAGGAGATGGCTATATTTCTGTTGAGGTTTCCCCTCTGTTGGCCAATGAAACAGAAAGGACAATTGAATCTGCTAATTATCTTCACAAAACAGTGAATCGGTCAAATGTCCTCATCAAGATTCCAGCAACAGCGGAGTGCATTCCTTCAATCAAGCAGGTTATTGCATCATCAATCAGTGTGAATGTCACAGTAAGTTGGCTTCTCTTTCTCCAACTTCTAATGTGCACTTCTGAGAGATGCAACCTTTACCTCTTGTGTCCCCATCATTGAATTTAGGATAGCAAACAGCTATCATAACTTTTGGCATTGAGAAAAGACAAAATCAGAGCAGTATGGAATGGAGTTATCCTAAGGAGTAATTTTCTGGCTTATTTTGCAGCTGATTTTCTCTCTACAAAGGTATGAAGCTGTGATTGATGCATACTTGGATGGGCTAGAGGAGGTAAAAGGAGATTTGTCTAAGATATCAAGTGTTGCATCCTTCTTTGTAAGCCGTGTGGATTCATTTATTGATAAGAAGCTTGAGGCAATTGGTACAGAGGAAGCACTTGACCTTTGCGGCAAGGTACATATGGTCTCATTCATAATCTACTTCATCCTTGTGTGTCTGATAGGTCATGCTCTGAAGCAGGAAGTTGAATTGGGTCTCAATATCTAAGGTGCACAATTGATGCAACAATCTATGTTCTGCCCACAGAGAATGATATTTTTTTTCAGTCTAACTTGCTATGTCTGAGGCCATACCTTCTAGAGGTTAAAATGTCATGTGAGCTGTACATGTCATTTGAAAAAAGTCACCTACTCTGTATGGAGGATTTCTTAGGTGACATGGAGAGCTAGCTTACGGATGTCTCTGAGTAGAACTTGGATGTTGTGGTAGTCAAGAACAATATTAAACATCTGTCCCATGTCATTAGAAAAATGTTTGATGCCAAGTTCTGTGGAGCATGACTAAGATCCTCTTCCCCTGGCACCACAAAGGGTACTACCTCCTGTCAGAGGTGGGCTCTATGTTATTTTGAGAGGTCACTCATCTCAAGACTATTTTCAGCCTTGAGTGCTAAGTGGATATTGGATCTGCTGTGTCCACCCTAGCTAGGTGGCACCTGTCCCATGTCATATATCATAGCACAGTTGAACCAGCCTCCTGCGACTTTATTCTGCACCTTGTGTGAGTCTGTACCTCTAGTCCATTAACCAAGGACTTACAGATTTCATTCTACAAGGAATTCTACTCACATGAGTTGCAACTGCATCTTTGGGCTTGTCTTCTGAGTTTTTATTGGGGTTTGTTCTGTCAGGCTGCTGTTGCACAGGCAGCTCTTGCATTCAAGCTGTACCAGGAGAAATTTTCAGGACCTCGGTGGGAAGCCCTAGAGCAGCGTGGAGCAAGAAAACAGCGAGTACTCTGGGCTTCAACAAGTGTGAAAAATCCATCTTACTCTGATACACTCTATGTCAATCCCCTTATTGGCCCTGATACTGTAAGCCTTACACTGCTCTTCTATACCAGTATCTGATTGATTGTGCAGTTAGGAGGATTGTGAGCATTATGAACTTCTTTTCATACTATTTGGCAAGCCATTTGAATGTTTTTGCTAAAAAGAAAGCCAGATAACTCTCATTTAGAAATAGAAGAGTTGTCATGGAAGGGAGCATGGATATTCAAATGCCTCACCCTCCCTCTTTTGACCTGAATCCAGCTGACATGAGTAAATTGGAGATGTTCTGAGACATAACAATGGACTTTAAATCAAGAATTGGATTTGATGACAGAGTTCCCAGTATAACAGAAGCCTGGTGCAATTTAAGGAATCTAAGCACTGGCACTCCTGCAATATTTGTTAATGTTCTCTTGGATTCAAAGTAAATGTATCTCTGCTAATCTCCTGTGTGCCTGAATAACAAACTTTTATAGGTGACTACAATGCCAGATGCTGCCTTGAATGCCTTCATTGATCATGGCAAGGTTGCAAGAACAATTGATGCTGATTTGAAGAGTGCACAAGACACCTATGACAAGATAGAAAAATTGGGAATTCACTGGTCAGATGTTGGCTCTCTCCTGGAGCTGGAGGGTGTTGTTTCCTTCAAAAGGAGTTTCAACAATTTGATCAAGAGCCTTACTGTGAAGGCAGATGCACTTGCTCAAAGTAATCAGACCTCTTCTTCATGTCTATGTTTGCAAAGACAAATTAAAGTGAGGTTGTTCTGCAGATTCTCCAAAGAAAAAAATCAAGGATTTGTCTAGAAACAACTCTACTTGAACTTGCTAGTGAGAGGGAATACTTGAACTTGTAGTGCCTATAGCACTCAAGAGGCACTTCAGAGGGCACGAATGTGGGAGGAAACATACTTGGTAATCTGGTGTAGCTAATTGACCTTGAATCAAATCACCAATCAGTAGAGAAGATTGGTTTTTGTTTGATGGGGTTGATTTCTGTGACATGGGATCTTCTGACCTTGTTTGTGTGTGCAGGTATGGTGCTCTGAACACTGCTATTCTTCTGGAAAGTGCCAGGATGGTCTATCAGCCTACAAGGATCAGTTTTACTCACTGAGGAACAAATCTATCCATCTCATCTGGGGCCTCTATATACCATGGATTTTGCAACTGGTCTATATCATTTAAGGTATGGGAGGCAGGAGCTTCATGAAATTCAATGGACCAGCATATATGACACAGTATGCATACGTTGTACAGTAGAACAGCTATTGATGTTGGACTTGGCCTTTCAAGGTGGACTATGCCTTAAATTGTGCAAAATGACCTGAAGATTGTGTTCTACTGTGTTCTGTTTGTGTTCTTGGGATGTCCTTGGGCAAGACATATCATGTGTGTGGTTTTGAACGCATGTGGTGAGGCAATTAATGCACATAAGTTCATATATTGAAGGTTCCAGTTTTGAGAAGCTGGCAGTAGTAAGATTCATTGATCGAACCAACAGCACACCATGAGGGATGGATGGTGGGTGGACAAGAAATACTATCCCGTTGGGTTCATTTCCCTAGCTAACCATGGTGGTTAGTTCAATTTCTGTTTTTATTACCTACCCTTCTACCAACCCACTAGCCCTTACCTAAGTACTATCCAATGTACTAACCATTTTCATGCCTCTAGTTACCTAGTACCTACTTGATCACCTATCCTTTACAGGTGAAGTTAAAGAATTGATAAGAACTAATAAGAATTGAAGTCCATCCATCATCTTATCATCTCCTTGAAATTTATTTCTAATGTCCAATTTCATCCTTCTTTTTCTATCTCAAACTTGAACCATGCTTTAGTAAATTTCTCCACACATATAGTAGCCATTCAAATTTCAAAAAAAATGTGTTAAAACATGTTGAAACATATCATGAATTAGTACTAAAGTTTTTTCAAAATGAGGTTTGATTCTTGTGAAATGTTTGATGTTAAGGCCTCTACCTTTTTAAACACAATCCATTGTCTTATGCCTTGTCTTCATGTTGTCTTATACCTATTCATTGAGCTCCTTAATTCTTTCATCAAAATTCAAGATCGTAAGGATCAAGAATCAAACAAATGGTGAGGTGGAATAAGTGACAAGTTCATCTTATGTTGTTTAACCTAAAATCTATGGAAAGCAAAAAGAATGACATGTTGAATGGGATACTTTCCTTTATCATGAATTCAACTTTGCACTCTATAATCTTGAAGAATCTTCAAGTTCATGTTGCTTTGTCTCCTAATTTCAAAATAATATTGATAGGATAAACTTCAATAATGGTTTTGAATCCTTAGTGGTTGTTCACTCAATGCAAGTTTAAAATATTTTATGTTTGACAAATGTTGAATCTACAACATGCACTATTGATTCATAACACTATGATTATCATTGTATCCAAATTTATCATTTTTTCACCATGATGTTGTAATGTAGCATTATTCCTTTCACTCTGAAAACTAATTATTTAGATGCTACTATTGTTTACAAGTGATGGACCACTGCAACAAGTTTCGCAAGAGTATCAGTGACCTACCTTGGAAGAATTGATTCAACAAGTGCATCAAGCATCCTCTCCATTGAAACATGCCTACTCACGAGGTATTGATCATTGCCATCACATGTTTTGAAAGCATACAAGAGTTGTGAAAAAACATTGGATGAACCTAGTTTTAAGACATTATTAAATATTTTGAATTCACCCCCACCTAAAACAACATCACCAAATGGATACACATGTGATCAATTTGCTTAATAAAATGGGTGAATTTTTGGACATTATTGTTCAACATGGTAGTCGATGAAAGGAGTTAACATATGATCTTAGTCATATGACATTCAATTAACATTATGTTGTGCAAGATAAAAAAACATTTGGAATATTAATTGCATATCAAACACATTGAACCACAATATTGAATTGAAAATTTGACCAATTAGGAATTTTTTTTGTAATTTGATTAAAGATTTTCAAGTCTTGTAGCAAAAACATAAGCATCAACAAGATCATGTGGAGGAATTGTAGGTAACCAAAGTGTAGTTGATTTCCTTACAAATTCAACATAAAGAATCGAACCTACAATAGGGAATTTGAACAAATCAAAGTTGATCTAAACAAGTTCAAACAAGATTATGCCAAATCAACGAGTGTTATGACATAGTTGGGATTAACAACAAAAAATTTGCACAACCTAGTTGATAGACAAAGACATTAAATCTTGGAAGAGTCATGTTGAAGATAGAAATAAGGATTGTTGATTTATAAGTCCAACTAGGAGTAGGTTGGACGTTTATGTTGTAAAAAAATGAAACATCAAGAAACCAATTAGTCACATAGTTGGTTGAGAGGTAATGATTAATGCATGGCCAATTAGTTACGTAGTAAAACAACCTATGCACTAGCAAGCCTTTTTAAAGCATTGCCTTGTACTAATATTGTGTCTCCTATCTCTTTTATGTTGAACGAAATCACCCTCTTTGTGGCAAACTTTGAGTTTGTAATGAAGGATTAGTAATGTCCTAATGATTGAATTCATCTTTCCTTTGTCAATAGGTTATGGGCCCACACTACAATGTTTTGCTTCTATAGGTTGCATAATAGCATTTGTAAGAAAAAAAAACTAAAATTTGTCTGTAGTTTTTTGTTTATGTTCCCAAAAGAAGACAAGTATGAGTTAAAACTACCAATGCAATGGACATTCACCATAGAGTAATGATGGTTGAGATAGAAAGCTTGATGCAAACACAAGAATTAGACGAAAAGAAAAACCCTAGACGAAATGGGAAGCTCAATGATAGAGATTCGATGGAAATGAGTTGTAGAAAACACAATAATGCAAATAAGTCAATTAGGGTGCAAGGTGATGGAGATTTGATGTGAAACACAATGTAATAGAAACAAATTACAAAAGATAGGACATTCAACGATGGAGACGAACTACAAAACGCACACTGATGGAAACATCTACAAAGAACATGGTGATGGAGATTCAATGTAGAATGCAAAATAATTGAGACAAGCTATAGAATGTTCAACAATGGAGATGAAATGCAAAGCGTGAGGCAATGGGGATCAATGCATTGCAATGGAGATGAGTTATAGAGGGTTGGGCAATGGAGATAATTTGTAGAGCGCAAGGTGCAGGAGATAAGTTGTAGAAAGGTTCATGAAAGATGATGGAGGTAGAAAGCTTGATGGAGACATAGAGACAAACGAAAAGCAAAACCCTAAAGCCCTAAACCCTATTATAACCGGAACAAAAACTGGGTTTTAGAAACAATCTCGATTCAAGTAATCACTTTTAGTAGCAATGAACCACTTGGTTGTTGTTCTTTGTTGGTGACACATGCTTGATTGATAGGCTTAAGGATTATGCAGCAATATTTGACTTGCTCTCTCATCACCAAAGGTTTGCTCCTTTACCAAATTTTTGGCAATTACCAAAATCCTTATGCTGGGAATGATGGGATAGACAAGTGAATAAAATTCATGTACATTTTCATGCAATGCCATTTTATGTTTTCTTTTAATGTCTCCATGTTTCTGATGCTTGTCCGAGTGAACTCAATGAAGGGAAAAAGCTACAACAAAATGCAATCCATGAACTACACAAGATCTCATGATCTCCATTGATGTGATTCACTCAAAACCCATTTGAAATGGAGAATAGAGGCACTATTATTTTGGTGGACATCAGATTCTAGATGGATTGAGTTGCTGCTGACATGAACATTCGACATCTGATGGTAGTGGTGGATGTTACTCTTTTTTGGTGGGGGTGTCTCTTCACGATTTTGAAGGTTTTACTGGATTGCAATAGCTCAACTGCTTTTAGTGGAAATAGGATTCTTGATAGATCAAGTTGCTGCTGACATGAAAGTTCTCCACTTGACAGTATTTTTTTTTGGGGGGGCTGGGTTGCTTCCAATGATTTTGAAGGTTCTGCTGGATAGCAAACCAGAGGTTGCACTCGAGATTGTGATTGCTGCAAAAGGGAAGGAATGGAGGATGTCAGCTAGATTTGAAGTTTTAGATGTTTTGTCTCCCCATTTACATACAGCTCTCTCTCTCTCTCTCTCTCTCTCTGTGCCTCTCTGGGAAAATCAGGAGATCTGGTGGAAATTGGGTTCTTGATGGATCAAGTTGCTGCTGATATGAAAGTTCTCCATTTGATGGGTTTTTTTCTTGGTTGCTTTTGATGATTTCGAAGGTTTTGCTGGATTGCAAGCCAGAGGTTGCACTTGAGATTGCATTTGCTGCAAAAGGAAAAGAATGAAAGACGTTAGCTAGCTGTGAAGTTTAGATGCTGCTTCTCCCCATTAACATACACACACACACACACACACTCTCTCTCTCTCTCTCTCTCTCTCTCTCTCTGTGTGTCTGGGATTCAGACAGGTTGTTGCCAATGCATCCTGATTCAGAACCTTATTGTGATGGGAAACTCCCAATGATTTCGGGTTTACTGCTGTTTCTTCTGACAATCATTAGCATGACAGAAGTGCTCTTAGTGTGGCTGGGTGAGATGGCAGATGTGGATATTTGCAGCAGTCTCTAGTGAAGCTCCAACAGAGACTGGATCCTCTTTGGGTGAGATGGCAGATGCACGTGTACTTGTAACGGTCTCTAGTGAAGCTCCAACACCTGCTGGATCCTCTCGGGTTAAGATGGCAGATGCACATTCCTTGCAGAAGTTTTCAGTGAAGCTCCAAAGCTAGCTGCTGGATCCTCTTTGGTTGAGATGGGCGGATGCACATTCCTTGTAGCAGCAGTCTTCAGTGAAGCTCCAACAGATGCAGGATCCTTTTGGGTGAGATGGCAGAGATATACACATCCTTTCAGCAGTCTTGAATGAAGCTCCCAACAACAGCTGCTGCTGGATCCTCTTGGGTGAGATGGGCAGATGCACATACTTGCAGCAGAAGTCTTGAATGAAGCTCCCAGCAACAGCTGCTGCTGGATCCTTTTGTGTGAGATAGGCGGATGCACATACTTGCAGCAGCAGTCTTGAATGAACCTCCCAACAACAGCTGTTGCTACTGGATCCTTTTGGGTGAGATGGGCAGATGCACATACTTGCAGCCGCAGTCTTGAATGAAGCTCCGAACAGCCGCCGCCGCCGCCGCTGCTGGTGGATCCTCTTGTGTGAGATCGCAGATGCACATGCCACATGCTTTCAGCAGCAATCTTGAATGAAGCTCGGAACAGCTGCTGGTGGATCCTCTTTGGGTGAGATGGCAGATGCATGTACACATGCTTGCCGTTTGTGCCACAAGGAGTGAAAGAAGGGCGAGAATATTCTTCTTCTGTCGATGATACATTCGGAAACTCGACAGCGCAGAACCGCTGACGGGGAGAGAAAACCAGAAAACCCCAAAAATCCCAAAAAGAAAGAAAAGAAACCCTGGAGAGTGCGTGCGCGTGTGTGGTTCATCATCCAGAATCGTGACAGAGTTCGTAGAATCTACGATGCACTCACTAACCCAATTGAGGGAATATCCTTATCTGCTCTCGTTCGTTACCTACCTCCGCTTACTGAAGAATATACATCCCCTCTGGAAACACCACCAAAGAAAAGGGATTGCTTACAGCAGGCACCATTTGGTGGTCACACACACACACACACACACATAGAGGCACGCAGCACTCACCATGGCAGAGCTCCTACGAGCACCAACCCTTCTTGTACCACATCATCTCATTGCCAGCAGCAGCAGTGGTGTCGATAGTGGGAGGACAAGAGGAGGGTGGAAGGAGAGACAGTCGAAGCAAGAATGTTGTGTGTGCATGTGCTCCAATATCTGGGGGGAGTTGGGTGTAGGTAGCAGATCCTTCTTCATCAGCAGCAATCTGCCTGGAAGCTGGATGGTGAAACTTGGCAGCGACGGAAGAGGAAGAGGAGGAGGATCAAGGAGCAATGTGGGTGATGATGATCTTCATCAACATCAAGGAAGCAGCAGCATCATGGTGATGGCCAATCTTGTGAATGATGTGGTCGCGAATCTGCCTGTCTGGGATGGAACCCTGACGCAAACTGTGCAGCAATTGGCGAGTCAGGATACTGGAAGCTTGATACAACTGGGTTCCACAGCAATCAGCTCGTTTGCGGAGCTCCCGGATGGTGAGAGATGGAAGATCGTGAGTGGGTCTGCTTTCGGGTGGTTTTATCTCACGGCGCGACCGGGAGTTCTCAAAGGAGCTTTGGATTCCTACGTTTTGGCTCCTCTCCAATTCCTGGTCGATGGTGCTCTGGGGAGAAGGAATTGGAAGAGGACGGATTTTCTTGTCGATGAGAGACTCGGCGAAGGCTCCTTTGGCACTGTGTATGCGGGTTTTGTTTTGCCCCGCAAATTGGCCACGGACCAAGATGACGACGAGTTTGGAAGACGAGGTCGCCGTATCGAAGAGTACAAAGACTACAAAAGATTTGACAAAGTCATCCTTAAGAAGGCAAGAATTCTTCTCTATCTTGAGATTGCTCTGTTGTCATGTTGTTTTGTTTTCTGGGTGGGTCACAGACACACAGGCACACACAGAGAAGACACACATATAGGACCAACTCTTTGTGTTTTTCCTTCTTCCTGACCAATTGTAGACCAAAAAACACAAGCATGACAAAAATTGAATGACATGCAGGTGAAAGTTGGGGTGCAAGGAGCAGATGAATGCGGGGAGATGGAGGAGTGGTTCAATTACAGAATGCGTAGGGCTGCACCAGATACCTGTGCCAAATACCTGGGGAGCTTCAGAGCTGATGCGACTCGGGGTCAGTTCACGCAGGGTGGCAAATGGCTTGTCTGGAAATACGAGGTACCTACTTCTATGGTAGCCAATTGCCTTCCCAAAACTCCATTCTGTGATTTCCAAATCTTTCATGCAACCAAGTAGTTTTCAGCTTCTATTTTATTTTTATTTTTTGCAAAGAAGAAGAAAGAAGAAGACAACAAAGCAGAGTGTTACACTGACAAAGCACTGTAGAGAGGCATTTAGGTCAAAAAAAAGAAGCAAATCTCTCTCTCTCTCTCTCACACACACACACACATACCTGTCATGAACTGCTTGCTGCAGGGTGATTCAACATTGTTGGATTTTATGAAGCAGCGCAACTTTCCTGAGAATCTAGAAATGCCATTATTTGGTCGCACACTGAAGAGCAAGGATCAACTGCAACGGCACTCGCTGATAATCAAGCAAATAATGCGCCAGATTATCAGCTCCCTCAACAAAATGCATGCAACAGGGATAGTGCATCGTGATGTGAAGCCATCAAATCTTGTTGTCACCAACAAGGGAAAATTGAAATTCATTGATTTTGGTGCAGCCACAGACCTTCGAGTGGGCAAGAATTTTGTGCCAGAGCGAGGGATGTTGGATCCTGATTACTGCCCTCCAGAGCTTTATGTTCTTCCTGAGGAGACTCCAAACCCTCCACCAGCACCTGTTGCTGCTGCTCTTTCCCCCTTCATTTGGCAGGTAAAGAATTTAAAATGGGGGTTTCAGATCATGTGTTTTGGTGGGGCATAGATGCATAGATGTGCAATGTCTCTCTGTTAGCATTCAAATTGCTGTTGCTTCAGGAAATGCAACAGAAACAAGAGACAGCCATTTTCCCTAGAATGGTTTGCCCAGACTTTAGGCAGATTATCATTCCCTCGTCTACCTCACCATTGGGAACTGATGAAGTCAGTAGTGGATAGTCATGGCAGCTCATCACTGCTATTTGTGATGAAGGTGATGATGGTTTGACACTTTGTGAGCAACTCTCATAAGGTTATGACTGCACCCATTGTTGTGTTACCTTCAGATTGTTGTTGTTGTTGTGGAGATTTTCTCCACAATTTTGCAGATATGATGTCTCTGTTGTTAGTATTCAAATTCATTGCTACAATCAAGAGTGGAGAAGAAACACACAAAGGGTTTTGAAACAAAGGGTGTTGTTGTTCTTCGTGGGAATGTGATGATGGCAGTTCAACAGCCCCGATCTTTTTGACATGTACTCGGCGGGAGTGATACTGCTACAAATGGCGTGCAGTGGATTGCGAACGCCTATCGGACTCCAACTCTTCAAGAAAGAAATAGCAGAGGTGGG
>Ga0209208_10008103_pt1 | contig 14101 bp, 9 predicted proteins | sample S1TSphfallax_3_FD_187694 | JGI IMG/M metagenome (GOLD analysis project Ga0209208, IMG submission 187694) | Host-associated microbial communities from peat moss isolated from Minnesota, USA - S1T2_Fd - Sphagnum fallax MG (SPAdes) (version 2) | ecosystem: Host-associated > Plants > Peat moss >...
TATATGTAGCATGTAGTTGTAAATTGGGTATGAAAAATAAAAAAATTAAGACAATAAACCAACACATGAATGCCACATGTCAAATGCAATCCTTGGAAATGGGCTTCAACTTTGGCATCCTTCACTTATTAAATCATGTAGTCATTCATTTGGAGAAATAAATTAGTGGAATAAATTAGTGGATTCTTTTGCAGTAACCTTTCAACTTTGTGCACATGACCTCAATATGTAGAAATTTTGCAAGGTGCCATGATGTAACCTTGGTATCAAATTAGTTATGGGACTTGCATAAGGATTGGATGGAATGGAGATCATAAGACAAGATGAGATTTTAAGGTGAGGAAGAACTAAATATTTAGACATGTGGAAATAAAATATAAGTTAAAATCTTTTACAATAAATTTTGATATTAAATTGAAGACATTCATCTTATTAGTCCCCTATTGTCACCTTTTACCATTCAAAGATGCTCATATTAAAAGTCGTAAGAATTATTGCATATAGGGTGAAAGCACACTAGGGAGAAGGGGCAATTCAATCACTTTCACAATTAATATTATAATATGCATTTTCCAAAATGCATTGCAATTAAATTTTGAGGTTCACTTTTAGTGTTTAGTTTTTATATTTTGATTTTCACAAAGCTAACATTTGTTATATTGATACATTTTTTTTTATTAAGAACCAAAAGTCCTTACATGGAGTGAATTAGTTAGTCAAATTAGTCATTTAAGGAGATTTTTTTAAAATTGTGATTTATAAATCACCAAAATATATATATATATATAGCGTTATACAATTATTTAAAGTTGTATTTAAAAACATTCCCATAAATATGTTAAGACCTTTTAAAAAATTTTAAAACAATGAAAGCATTAGTGATAGACACAAGATCATGGTTTTATATACCATTTTTTTTTTCATTTTGGATTCTAATAACATAATAATAATGAATAGCTTCATGCAAAAAAATTACAAAATTCTATCAATGCATCAATTTTGAAACCATAAAACTTCCTAAGCATTGGTTTTTTAAACATTGGCTTAGTTACTAATGAAAATCCACCCATAGAATATTATTTGAAAATTTTCAAAGATTAAATCCAAGGAATCATGAATAGATTTAGCATATACATAATATAACAAAGCCCATTGTTCATTTAAAACTACATCCATGTTTGGTTTGAATTATCATCCAATAAACATTTGAAATGAAAATTTATCAAATGGCCCACTTCATGTTTCTTGTCATCTTCCATTTGAAAATGATTGTTTATCAAAAATTTAATTTACCGCATACTTATAATAAATGCCTGAAAGCTAAGAAAACTCATTTATGATATGATAATTATCAAAAAAATTGCATTGTTCACAAACCTAGTCCAATCATATGGAATTACAAGGTTTCATAAATATTACAAATTCCAATATTTTTTGGAGTATATTTTCATTTTTAAATACACCATAACACATTTTTTTGACACAAATATATTTAAACATCATATTAGATGAAATTTTAAAATGTACATTTTTTAGCATTGATTTTTTTTTGTTTTGGCCTATTGCAATATGCAAAAACATTATGAAAATCTATTTTAGCAATGACATGGTTGAATTCAAACATGGGCACCCTTGAAAAGTAATATGATGCAAATACATTATTCTACACCCTATAATGCGCTTTCACCCTATAACAAAATCAAATGTATGCAACTAGGAATCATTGACTTAAAAAGTTTGTTTAATGCCTAATTCCAATCAACATCTACCCTCAATATTACCCTCAATGTAATATTGATTTGTATCTTATACCCAACCAATGGTTACCAAAGCTACTTGAAACATGTGACAACTACAAGGAAACACCAACAAATCAATAGTTATGATTAGTTGGGTCCTTGACCTTCAATTCGAAATAATTGATTTTGGTGAATCAAATGAGTTAAAGAATTTGAAAATTGAAGATTTCAAATAATTGTGAAATATGAGAAAGAAACAATTGCCCAAAAGGTTATATATAAATAGTGTGAAGTTTGTTGGGCATTTGCAAAATGTTCAGTACAAGTTTAAAAACCATTGTTTGTATAACAAGACAATATTATCATTATGCTATCATATATTGCTTAAAAATGCAATGAATAATAAGCCATAGTTACAAAACCCAACCCAAAAATGGTGCAATACTAGTTAAGGGATTGCAAATAGTAAAATTGAAAAAAGATTCTTAATCTTACTAGAACTACTACCATTGTACATATATGTGAAACGATAATTAATCAAAAATGAAAAGTCAAACCATACAAATGAGCAACATGTGGACCAAAGAAATCAAATTTTCAAGTTCATATTTTGTTAAGGTCATGGGCTAATATTATGAACAAAAGAACTTGTGGTGAGAGGTGTCAAAAGTTAAACTAGTCAATATTTTTTGTGCCATTACACCAAAAGTGGAGAAAACTAGATGTACAAGATCCCACATGAAATTTGAAAATCACCCACCTTGAATTATAAAATTATTTCAATGACCAAATCAACCTAGAAACATGTGTTGTAATCATGCATAACAGACCCCTAAAGACGTAGTTAATGCTTTCAATGATCATTAGGTTTGTATTTAAAAAACCTTGAATTATTCTCCTTTCAAAAAAAGACATTTATTTATAATTGAATTACATAATGGAGAGAGATATTAAAAAAATACAATGTAAAAAATTGTAAATCCAACATCATTTTGTGATTTCAAATTAGAGAGTGATTGACCTTCACATGTAATTCAGTTTGCAACCTAAGCATTTTGCTTATAGTACAAGATGTTTGAATTTTAGTCATCATTAATCGGCAAACTTTAGATTACTATCCTTCTTCTTGATGATGAGGCTCAAGGTGTCTTGAATCACCTAAGATGCGAACCTTGAATGAAAGTGTTTAAATGACAAAACTTTACTTTTTAACAAGTTTTCTATATTAGAATGATCTATAGAGTCATCTAGTCTTTGAACCTTCATTTCACCTTTTTTCCCTAATTCATCTAGAATGAAGTTTGTGCAATATTTAAAGGATGGGGCAAAGAAAAAATACAAGAAAATACATAATCATTAAACAATAATGAGGGCCTAGTATAGACTCAATACACTAAAATAAGTAGCAAATTAAAAATTGAGCATGAAACTTTTTCAAGTACCAAAATTGATGGTTAAATGAGTTTTGAGGCCCCATTTTACGTTTTTTTTTTTTTTGTTTGCGTTAATTTTTTATCTCAATCCTAGTATGGTGTCCATTATTTGTGACTTTATGAATAACGATAATATTTGATGATTTCAAGACTACTAGTGGTGTTGGCCAAAACTTGGCAATACTAGCATGGGCAATACTAGCATGCAATGCTAATGATATATGTTTCATGCTACCCTTGACTAGTTATCCTAATATTGGCTTGTCAACACATCAACCAATGGCATGATTACATGGTAATCACAAGTATTCAAACACCCAATGACCTAATTAAACTCTTTACCTATTACACACAAAAAAAAATTTAATTCCTTTGATCAATGTGTAAAAACAATTCCACCCAAGCCCATTATTTGGGCATTTACCAATGTTTATCACATCCAACATAATTTGGAATTGTTTCCCAATCCCCACCCATAAACATGGAAAATGGGATAGTATGGGGATATTAAACACCCTTATGAACTTTGTAAGTGTAAATGCATGGTTTTGTGCATCACATGGAATTTTTTAAGTTAACACTTGTCCTATCAAATGTAAGACAAAAACATTTTTCCTACATGTATTACATTATTCACATTCCTTGCCAATTTTGAACCATAACCTTTTAGGGGAAAAACCACATTATTACCAATAACCTAGTTTCATTTACTTAGAAGCAGTTGTAATGTCCAAATCTTTTTAGCTAAATTTGCACCAACATTAATCAAACCTTACATGAGCATTGCCCAAGTCCCATTGTAACCAAAAAGAAAAGGGTAGAAAGAATATCTCTTGATTACAAATCCTAACTATGTGCAACAATGTCTGTAACTCATTTCACACCAAATTAGCACTGTTGGAACACCTTGGTTTTGATGTCCTAATAATACATGATTTTCCATACCCATGTGAATTTTTAGATTGCAAATACGTATTAGTCTCTACTAGATTGTTACAATGGTAACCTTCAAATTGCTACTAGGAACAATTCCACATATTGTGAGTGCATGAGCTAATGGGGTCTCACTTGAGGTCAACACTTTCAATGTTCAGTTGGTCTATTATGAATTACTAATCCATCCCTTTACCATATGAGATAATGTAGAGAAATGTTTGGTCTAGTTTTAAAAACAAGTTGACTTCTAGGTACAAACCAAGACTAAGCAATATATGCCAAGTTGGTTTGCAACCACTTAGGAAAGGCAAAATTATGTGTAGAATATGGGTCTATGGATATTTTCTATAATCTTTCCCATTATGTTCCTCTCTCACTTACATTTTACCCAACCCAAGGATACCCACTAAAGTTTATGGCTCTCACTCATTCGTATGCGCTACTCATTGGATTTCAGGAAAGGTTCCACCAAGGTCCCATGTAGATGCATTTCTCTACATGCTCCTAATTCTATAGCTTAGACCTCCTTTGTGCGTCATCAGCCCTCAACATCAACCCCTTATAAAGCCTAACACTAGCAAGAACACAAAGCATACCATGACGTAATCACTAACACAACGGAAATCAAACAACAACTACTGATTTCTACAAGCTCCTCTTTCTACACAATTTGCAACAATTTCAACAACAAACACAAACCTATCTTCTTTGCACTTGACCTCCCCTTCTTATATTCGTCCTGCAGCATCTTACTTCCCTTCTCTATTGAATGCTTGCAATGCCCTTGGCCACCCATTGTATGCTACCAACTTGTTTCACATAACACACAAACAAACAAAGTTTCCGACCTAAATTCACAAGTCTTCTTCAAGTAGTCATTACAACCACTAACAAATAGTGATAATATCAACTCCGCCATCTACACAAAGAAAATTGACAGCTACTCAAAATAAAAACCTAAACCCTATAATGAAATAGTGTTCACATGAGAGATATCCAACTGACTTCCTATCGGGTCACACCACCACAACACCCACAAAGTTTGTAAGGATATTTTATAAATCTTGTGGATATGGGGTCAGAGAAGAAGCAGTAACATCCAAATTTATTTAGCTAAATTTTGCACCAACATTGATCAAAGTTACCTTACAAGAGCATTGCACAAGTCCCAACACTAACACCCTCAAAGTTTGTGAGGATATTTTATACATGTTATGGACTATACAGGCTGAGAGATATGTGAAGTCAACCACCATGCCAATGTTTATAGTTGGTCAATCATGTGCGTTGCATCCTATGCAGATTCACTAATCCAAATGGTATTTGGTGACCAAAACCAGCATATAAATATTTTACTTTATTCAAAATATGATGTTGAGGGCACCAGTGAAACAGCTTAGAGCACCTCCAACCACATCACTAAAAGAATAGCTTGTACATTGTACGTTGGATGTATGAAGTATAACGATCAAATAATGTGAAACTCATTTTGGGTTTGTAAATATGCCCTTGGGCTATGATATGGTGTCCTCTAGGAGGAGGGCCCATCCAAGGAAATGACTCTTTTTGCGTCCCCAACAGAATGATTGACCTGCCCAGGTGATGACATTTAATTGGTTTTTTCACTTTATGCTGTCCACTTTTTAATGCTGATGGGTAGGGATGGGGGTATCCAGATTCTAGTGTATGTTGGATGTGCTAAACACTGACTGATAGGAGGTGTGGGTGGCCATGCTCTAAGGTTTCCTTTCAGATATCCTAATGGAATAACTTTTACGGGTTCACCAATAAGGACGTGCTTCCAGAGAAATAACTGACCAAGAGGTCAAATGTCTAAAGGCGAAGAAGTGTGGTGAACACCATGTAAACTTCAAACCTAGCTAGTAGCTACATGCTGGTTAAGTTTTGATTAGACCAACTATCACTACCACCAACAACTGACACATTGTGGTGAACCTAAACAATTCAATGATATAGTGGTTAAGCACAAGAAGTTCCATGTGAAATTCTTACAAATGGCATGGTGGTGCTAAATCTCATATCACTTATCACTAGCTAGCTTAACCTAATACATGTATCTCTTATTGCGAATGCCTATATATATGTGAGTTAATATGTATGTTCGTAAATATAAATATAAATAATATATATGTATCAGTAAAAATACGCTAGCTGATATGAATATTGAGGACCTTGGAAAATACCCTACACAATTACTGTGAATTTGTCCTTTGCCTGCCCTTTCATCTGAAGTGGAGTAGATAATTCTAATCCCCAGGAGCCCAAAGTTCAAACCCTCCTCACATACAGTTTGGAATGCCATGTTTATCTAGTTTATGGAACCCTGATGTCTAGAATCAATATCTAAGTTATTTCACATAATTTCCAGGAATCATGAGCTGATGAGGTAAGGTCTGCTCTCTGCACAGTGTTGAATTTGCAACTGGCTACCTGGATGGTCCATGGCCTCTGCACAAATTAGTTGCATTCCCCACTTGAGTGTCCCTTTATTGTTTTTCCTCTGTCCCTTACACGCACAGACATTTACATGGCTCCAAGTTTGATAATAGTAGTAGGTCAGAGGTACGACTCAGTTTCCAAACTGCAGAGGTTATTGAGACTCAGCTGCATGTGCATGCCAATCGTTACCGATTTGCTTTGTCCTGTAGACCTAGCCAAATCCCCACAAAAAAGAAGAAGAAGAAAGAGAAACACATATGGTTGCAAATCTTTAAAAGGACATATATATCTAGTTCCTCATCAAATGAAAAAAAAAGTGAGGATGTAAGAGTTATTCAACTTAAGCAATAATGTAGAACTGCCTTGAGCATGATGCGGGTTCTTTTGTTGTACACCCAGAGTGTTGGGCCGAGATTATTAAATCAGGTAAAAGTCTTGAATGCCACCAGTACAAAAGTACTACTGCATTGTCTTTTTACCCTGTCTGCCCTTTGCCTGACTATCCCAAAACTTTTGGTTGATGCCCAGACACATTCTGCATCCATGTCCTATATATATATTTCCTGATATATTTTGGAAATGGGAGATTGCATTTCAATCTTCTAGGGGGAAGAAAAATCAAAGGAAAAACGTATATAATAAAAAAGTAATGAACTTCTTGAGTTTTAATTGCAAGCTAGCTATTGCAGTTCCAATTTGAAGGTCATCAACACAAACAACAACCATCCTCCAACAAGCTTTTCAGTTACAATTTCTTTTAGAAACTTGCCAGAGTTCCCACTCTGTTTGCCCGTTGAATAGCCACCACAGGCCATAAAGAAATATGGGACATTAGTTTTTTGAAACAAATAGTTGCTAAAGCCATGGGTGAAATCTCAACTGAGCAGACATTATTGATGTCATGATGTATGTAAAAACCATGACAAATTCACAACTTGTAGAAACTTTGTTTACATCAGGAGAGCAAGACTGTTTGGAGCAAGTCCAAAGTGGTTCATGGGAAGAAAGGAACAAAGTACAAAAGCTGGAGAAAGTTGTTCTTTAGGCTGTTACCATCTAGATCAGCTACTAGTCACTGCAGCTTTCATGGGTCAAAGCCACTCGGTGGCCTTGTCTAGATACCGTAATTTTTCTAGACACAAAAATGATAATAATGTTCAAGGACGAAGAGTGTGGCAGCAACAGCCAATACTCACATGCCCAAACAATTGTAACCTTCAGCTAATCTCAAGTTGCCTAGTTGTAACACCAATTTGCCCAGTGAATTAATCACTCTTCTCACATACAGCAATTATTTTTCCAAATTGCAAAACTATGCCTTTTGTGGGTTTTCTAATCACCAAATTTTAAATAAAATTTAAAAGTTGCCACATTCTACAATAAATTCCACAATAAATATGAGCTATCCTTCAAAAAGGAGTCCCTCCAAACCCCACAATATGATTTCCAAATTCATGAATATCAGACCAGCCCATAACATCACATTCAAATTCATGAATGATGTGCAGTGGTTTTGTTTTTCTTTTCAATTGTGGTTTCAAAATTTTGACAAACTTTTCAAAAAACATTCAGGAAAATTAGTCAAATTTACACTGGAAAAAAAATTCAACAATTTCCAAAGCAATTTGTGGCTAGGTGGCAAAAATTCGCCAAAAAAAAGAAACTCTGCTGAGGAGACAACCTAGGCAGTGCTTATGTTTTTTGGCAAAATTTCATGTGCTAGTAACAAAAGCAAAGCCCTTTGTGACAGGTAAAAAGGCTTTTTTGGGGGAAAAAAATGGCAGTTTGTCGCCACATTATGAGGATTTTGTTTAAATTGAATTTATCATATTTAGACAGTAGGTTCTAGCTCTTTAGGCTGTTACCATCTATAGCTATTAAACTTTTCTACTTTCCTCTCTAACTTGTAGATAAAGTTGGCTAAGTCCTTTCTTGAATGATTGCAAACCCCCCTTTCTGACAATTTTGAAGAAAAAAACACTGAACCTAGCAATCAAAAGCAAAGCTTCTCCCAAGCACTGGATTTGTTTTGCGACAAATGTTTGCTATTTTGTGGAGAAAAATTGAATTTTTTTTGAAAAAGCCATGCTTGGTTTTCCAGTGCAGAATGTATTTTTTCCAGTGCAAATTGTGGGGTTTTTCAGCCCAAAAAAATCCACTTTTGTGACATCAAACACTGCTCACAATTGCCAGATTTCTTGAGCACGAGAGCAGCTGACCCCGCACCAATGTGAAATTACAGGAGGGAGACACTGGAGGGAGTTACCTGGGGTGTAACCGGCGGTGTTGGACGGTTATCAAAAATAGGAACAGACCCCAACTGCTGTCAGGAAGGTTCTTAAGGTTCATAATCTTGAATCTCAAGAAACCCAAAAAATCAGTACTGATTGATATATAGTCATTGTTCTCAATCAAATCAAACAGCTGCTGCCTACAAAACGGCCAGTTCTTTAATGAAGAAAACCGCCGGTTCTTTGAAGTTTTTAAAAAGAACAGAAACCAGAGGGTTCTTTGATTCAGATGTTGTAACTAGTGCTTGGTGGGTATTTGCTTTTGTTAATAACCATTGATCCCAGTTTTTGAAAGTGTTTCAGAATCAGAAAACCGCCGGTTCTTTTTTTCTCGGTTTGGGGTGGGGGGCATCAGAATCAACCAACTGGCAGTTTTGATTATTTCAAAAACCTCATTTAGAACCAGTGAAGAACCCGGCAGTTATAAAAATTTGAGAACGTGGGTGTAATATCAGAACTGATTCTTTGAGTTTTTTTGGAGAACCATGGGTGTAAAATATATCAGAACTGGTGATTTGAATTTTCTTTAGAACCATGGTTGGGGGGCCATTAGGGATGGGCATGATAACCTCCGGGTTTCTGTTCCTGGTTCTGATTGATACCCGCCTGGCAAACCCTGTTCCCTCATGCGTACCTTATTATTAGCTAGGTGCTCATCATGTCTTGTTCTAGATGCCAGCCTACTACAGTTAGTTCCTCATGTGTCTAGAGTCGAGATCTTGCTATAAAGCAGCAGCAGCAGCTGGGTCTGTTGGTTGTCGCTCACACACGCGCGCGCACTCTCGTTCTCTCCATCTCGCTCTTTTCTCCTAGCTCTCCATAGGGTTCAACGTCTGTCTCCGTCCAGCTGGTCTTTTGCAGGTTGCGGGGACTAGGGAGGGAGGGAGGGATGAGATTCTATGTATCTTTAGTTGTCGCGGAGGGAGAGTCGAGAGTTCTAAATCAAGGACAGGGAAGCAATATTGGTCGAGAGGTAACTTGCAAGTTATTGAGACTGTAAGAACTAGTACTGGAGGGCGGGGATTGCAGGACACGAAGATCAGGCCATGGAAATTGACAGAAGGAGACTAGAAGAATATCAGAAGCAGCAGCAGCAGTTCTTCGTGTCCTCAGAGACATTCATTGTTCACGGTATATATCGATCGATCGACCGCTGGCTGGCTGAGAAAGTTGTGTGGTGGCACTGACATAATTAACCACAGCTGGTAATGAATCGGCTGACGACTTCTACCAACTCGCTAGTACGCATGGTCAGCTCTTTGTTGTTCTGCTGATCATTTATGTATGCAGTCATTCCTGCAATCCTCCGTACACAGTGTACTACTTCTCTCCTTCAGTTGTTATTTCTGATCTTATTAAGTCATTAACCTTAGTCGCCATCTCCTTCCTTGAAGATGCATAATACATGTTCCAATCTCGTCTCTAGTATTGTGCAGTCTTTTCTCGAAGCAGCTGAGACATACTTGCAGAAAATCTCTTATATCTCGTGCGCGCTTTGTGTCCACTGGCAGTTATATAACAAGATGAAGAGCTGCCTGGCCAATATCAATTGATTGATACAGTACTTTCTCTACTACACCCGAGACGTACGTTGTATATACATACATCGCGATTGCGTTTCGTTTCCAGCACTATTTGTAATTCTTGGCAGATCAGGAATTGGGGAAATTTTGTGCAGTTGCGCGCCGATCATAACTGAACGTATTGATGAACTACTTATACCTTTTGGTATCTTGAATTCCAAGGCCGCCGCGTCACTGACATTCATGATGCACGGTGATTCATGCTGTATTCAACGATTAGTTGCTGCAATATGATTATATGTTCGGAGCTGCTAGTTGCAGGCATCTTTGGATCCGACCCTACACCAGGAGCTTGGGAAATTGTTTGTACCCAACTTTTTTGCTCCTTCAGAGAAATTCTGTAAAGAAGGAGCTGAAGCATTAATGTCCTTGATCTTTTGTTCCATAACTATCGACAGATCTGCCGGGGTCCAGGCTCCATGAGCTGCGGGCCCTTAGGTATGGCTGAAGGCTAGCTACGAGCTGCCATGTAAACTCTTCCAGTTCAGTTCTGTATAAGCTGACGTTTGTATCTGCTGGAGTTGCATGCAGGCAGTGCCCTCGGGGACTTGTCAGGTTTCCACGACTTGGGCAAAAAAGAACATCCAGTGGTAGAATCGTCAGCATCGTCAGCGGTGGTGAAATCGTTAGTGCAAAGTGGGCGCGAGCTGCAGTGACACTAGATGGTAATCATGTATTTACCGGTCATGAACCGATGCGAAGATCTTCAGTTGGACCATAATCTAATATTGCGGCAAGGGTCTGGGGATTTGGTATCTGCAGAAGGGGAACTGCAATCCCCGATGAATATTGCCGGGACGAGAGGTGCAGGTATAAGTGGAGGTTGCAATATGCCTCATGAGAGACCAGTGAAGGTGATCCCGTGCCCGCGTTGTCAGTCCATGAATACCAAATTCTGTTACTACAACAACTACAGCGTAAACCAACCGCGACACTTCTGCCGCAACTGTAAACGCTACTGGACAGTCGGGGGCATGCTTCGCAACGTTCCTGTTGGTGGCGGTTCCCGCAAGAAGGTGCGCAGTACATTAAGATCACAGCGCACCAACGATCATAATCACCCACATGAAGGCTTGCAGCAGGCCGCCGATCAGGGACATTCTACTCTTCTAAATATGACACTACAACAGTCCAATCTCCAGCTGCTGCAGCTTCCCAGTACTACGATTCAAACGGCGTCAACCCAACAGCAGCAGCTTAATTCCATGCTATCATCACAAGCTGCTGCGACGGGAGCTGCTGGCACGAGACTAGGATCCAACTACTTCCGCGGCAACCAACTTCTTCATCTGCAGTCTAGTGGCCAGTTGATCGATCCGCCTCCTTCCAATACACAGCTAGTAACATCGTCGACACCACAATTGCCAAGTCTTTTTCAATTCACAAACATGGACCGCGCTCAGCAGAATGGATCATATAACACCGGATCGGGATTGACCAAGCCCGCCGGGGCCGATCCAGCTGCTGCTCATGCTAATAATGATTACAATATGGATCTGATCGACATGTCGAGCAATCTTCAGCAGGATCATCATGCCTCTACAATGCCGACTCTACGCTCAGCCATGTACGATCAGCTTCACGAGTCCGCCAGTGCAACAGCTGCTGTGACAACTTCTTCAGATTCCTTGCAAATGGGAAGCGGCATTCATGGGGGTCGGGGATTCATCTCCAACGGCCCGGGATTCCACAATCCTGAGACTACCATGGATCACCGGAATCAACATCACATGGAGTTTTTGAGTTCTCATGTGATGCAGAAGCCCGGTTACTGGGGAGCCTAACTAGCTGGAGTAATCCAGTTCCAACGAAGAATACCATCAGGAGCTCACTGCTAGCTAGCTAGCTAGCTAGCTAGCTAGACTGCATCCAAGCTGGTACTCATCAAGTGAACAACATGGTAGATGCAAGCAACCTATGGTATCCAAGGTACAATCTTGAACAACAAAATGTTAGATGGAAGATTAAGGTCAGATATGACAGCAGCTTGTTCAAACCAGGCTTGGAGGTTCTTGTACTTGAAAAACTGTGTCAAAACCAGAACTGCAAGCTTTAGAAATTTGAAGAACCCTGGACTCAAACCCTCATATGGTGCCAAAGGTTCTCTTCAAAGGGGAAGAACCAACCCTTGCCATAAGGGGCAGAGCTAGAACTAGCCATTCCCCCACATGATTCTTTTGAAGTTCATGAATAAGAGAAATTAAGTTTGAACTTGTTTTGAGAATTTTACTTGAACTCCAGGCTAAACTGATTATTGTCTTTAGCCAGACTTGTTGTGGTGCAAGGAAGTTGATGATGTCTATATCACCAGTAGACTTCTAACTGATTTCCATTCTAGGTTGTCCTTGTGAATACATGAATTATAGTCGTTTGATATCCAAGGAATTGCCTAAGTGGGTGGACACTACACACTATTTAAAAGTGTATTTTTTTTATTTTTTTTTAAATCATAATGGGAACACAATAATTTTAATTGTCTATATATCATTTGAAACATGCTCATTATTTGTAAGTTTCAATGCTCATAATTAGTTAACACAATAATTTTCATTGTCAATGTTTCATTTGAAACATGCTCATTATTTGTAAGTTTCCATGCTCAAAATTAGTTACAAATCAAAAAGTTATTTTTTGCATTTAAAGCATTGAAAATTCTAGAATACAGAATTCTTTTTTTTTCAAATTTTTAAAATTTCTTTATAAATATTCAGCATTTCTTCTCAAAATTAGAGAGAATCTTAACGCCCATGATTAAAAGAGTAAAATGAATTGAAATTGATGTGATAATTCATTTTTACAAAGCATGTGAGTCCTTGGGGGAGAGGGTTGGGTACACTGAGTGTGAAAATTCTATACCACCTAGATCAAACAAAATATTGTTCGTTGTTTGGGAGAAGTTAGATAAGGGAACTTTTTTCCCTACCCTATTATTACTTTAATTCTTAATATGCACATACTTAAGCTATTGTAAAATTTTATTTTTATTTTTTGTTAACATTGAATTTTAATATACTATGTTTATTTAAATGTTTGATGTTAGTACTTGATTAAGAAAAAGAAACACATTTGTTGAAGGTTTGAAAAATGTAATCAAAGGATTACAACTATTGAAAGGAATATAATTGTCATCAACTCACTTCTAGGGATAAATTACAATTCTTACCAACTTGGTTGAGATTCGATGTGTGCCCTCATACATTGAAGCTTAATACCACAAGTGCATAAGGTACATTCTCCCTTCAAATTTAAAACCATCACGTGAAAGAAAAACAAAAATAACTTACTGACCTAACAACTAATACCTATTTTTTTTTGTAATTATTAAATTTTATTTTTTTGTAATACATGGGATTAATGCATACTTTATATACAAAAAGTATAAATTTATTTTTAAAATAAACATAACCTTATTTTTAAAACTAATTATTTTACATTTTTAATTCAACAAACAGCATATGACACCTTATATTTTTACTCAAATATTTTTTAATTTAATATTTATTGCCACCACCTCCCCCATATTTGACTACATTTGGTGAACAACTATGTTTTTTTTAGTCTTAAAAGTTATGAACTTTGAAAATGTGATTTTAACAAAAATATTCATTTTTATGTGGTAAAGAGCATGAATGCATAATACATACTTGATATAGGATCAA
>Ga0209208_10008104_pt1 | contig 14101 bp, 11 predicted proteins | sample S1TSphfallax_3_FD_187694 | JGI IMG/M metagenome (GOLD analysis project Ga0209208, IMG submission 187694) | Host-associated microbial communities from peat moss isolated from Minnesota, USA - S1T2_Fd - Sphagnum fallax MG (SPAdes) (version 2) | ecosystem: Host-associated > Plants > Peat moss >...
GTTGTGGCCATGTTCTTGGCGGCCTTGACGATGGTGGAAACAATTCCCTCTTGTTTCTATTCTTGATATTAGCGACCACAGGTGGTGCAAAGATTTCTGCCGCTCTTATTGTTGTTTTTGTTTTTTGTTTTTTTTTTTTTCCCTTTTTTTTTTTTTTTTTTTTTTTTTTTTTTTCCCTTTTTTTTTCCTCTTTTGTTTCCCGCAGATGATGCGGCGGAGTTGGGAAAGCTTGAATCGCCATTTCCGTGGCTTGGCTATCATATCATCGCTCTAGCAAAAAAGACGTTGCAAAGACGGTGCAGATTCGTTTTTCGTGCGGAAGATTGTTAAGAAGAACGTGAAAGAAAGAAAAGAGAGAAAGAAGGAGGACTGGCTGGAGACGAAGAGACTGTGGATGTAGCGGAAGAAGCCCAAAGAGAATCTCGGCGAACAACTACAGAGAGAGACAGAGACAGAGATGCGTGGTAAGTACAGGAGGGTGAGAGATTCTTGAGGAAGACGAGAGAGGAGGGAGGGAATCAGAGAGATGTCATTCATTTCAGTACCAGCGTTGGATAGGCTATTGGAGCCGTCTGAGCACTCCTCGTCTTGGTCGTCGCAACCATCATCGGCAGGAGGAATGGACAGCAGAGGCTCCTCAAGTGCTGCTGCTGCTGCTGCAAAGGAGAGAGAGAGAGCAGCTTTTTCTTTTCCGTCGCACACAACTCCCTCTCTGGACTCCCGAACCCCTGCTGCTGCTTCTCCTTCCTATTCCTTCTCGCCCTACGTGCTCAACTTCAAGAGACGCGACGGCAAATCGCTGGTACAGGATCCACCCCCAAACTCTTCAGATTCCTCAAGGGAGAGGAGCGCAGATGCTGCTGCTGCGGCTGTTGCTCCTCCTCCTGCTGCTGCTACTCCTCCTGCTGCGGCTGTTGCTGCTGAAGCTCCCAACTCGGAGTGGCTGAGGATGCTCTCCAATGGCGGGATGAGACTGGTGAATAGAAACATGGAGCAACCGAGCTGTGAGAATAGAGAGAGGAGTGCAGGACACCGAGGGGAAGAATGGGGATGGCCAAGCGGTAGTAGTAAAAAGATGGAAGACTTCTCCTCTCGATCCTCCATGACAGATGAGTTCTTTGATGCAGGGGATGCAGCTCTTAGTGAAGGTAAGCATCCTGCATCTTCTTCTTCTTCTTCTTCTTCTTCTTCTTCTGCATGTGTACACGAATTTGTCTTTACTGAACAGCATCTTGTCATGACAGCAAAATCTTTGCAGTGTGATTGTCTTGCGCCTCTCTTGTTGAGTGCATCATCGATGACAATGCTGTTGTTGTGTTGCAAGTGACATAGGTTTCCAAGCAAATGATTTTGTGAATCCATCCTGATGTTGTTGAACATTTGAAGATAGCTTCCTGCATCATCATCTTCTTCTTCTTCTTCTTCTGCATTTGTACATGTTGTTTTACTGAACAGCATCATCAAGACAGCCAACGGCTATGCCACAGTGCAATTTTTTCATGTCTCTCTTGTTGTTGAATGTATGCATCCTCCATGACAATGAGATTGAATGCTTGTTTGCTGCTATTGTTTTGCAAGAGACATAGCTTTGCAGGTAGAGTTTTGTGAATCTATCATGATGATGATGATGTTGTTGAAGAGCTTTTGGAGGTATTGTGTGAATTGTCTGTCCTGTCTGGCTTTTGCAGTATGGTTTTGAAGTGGGTACTGAAATGCTTGATCTTTGGTTTCATGGTCATGTGCATATATGAACACTCCAATATTTTGTTCCTGGCCTTGGATTTTGTGCTCTCAGGTGGTTTGATCAGGTAGGTTTTGAATTTATATATCTCTAAAGAGCCAAGCACAAGTGGTTGACAAAAGATTAGTTTTACTCTTTGCTGCACTGTTTGTTTCCTGAAATGGCGCTCTGTAAACTTGACATGGTTCTGTAACAGGGTATTATTCAAGTGGTGAGGAGTCATTGCAGTTGGAACGGAGAACAGAATGGCTCAATTCAACAATGCGGGGCCATGCAGAAGCAAATGTTGCCGAGCAGTTGGACGAAGAGATCAGGCGGCGAATAGCTGCAGAAGATGCAATGGCATTGCTGCAGCAACAGAACAGAGAATTGGCAAGTCAATTAGCAATGCTTGACAGTGTTGTGGTTGATGTGGTTGACCCTGTGTCCAACGAGCAGGAGGATGATGCTGCACAGGCTCAGAAACTGGCAGTGGCACATGTGGTAGCCAGTTCCATTGCAAGGGGTGCTGCAAGGGCTGAAGCAAAGGAAGAGCTAGAGAATGTGGTTGCAGATAAGAATCGCGAACTTGCAAGGCTTCGTGATAAACTGCAGTATTATGAACTTGTCAACCATGAGATGTCTCACCACAACCAAGAGGCTATAGGTACACTTATTTCTGTTTCTGTTATGGTTTCTACTTCTCACAATTTTGCTTTCGAGTTTGAGCTCCTTTGACTGTTTTTGTGTGTGATATGATCTGATGCTGGCTTGGCGGGTTGTGGAGCAGAAAGTGCAAGGAGGCAGCGGCAAATGCAAAAACAGAGGCAGCACGTGCTGGTGGTCTGTATTGGGGCTGCTGCATGTTTGGGTGTCTCTGCAGCATTAATTTATAAATGGTTTCCATGGACTGGATTGCAATGGCAAGCAGCTCCTGTGCTGCTTGAAGATCACCTCCATCCTGAGTTTGAAGCCAACTTATCTTCTCAACCTGGTTCTGCTGATCACATTATCCTGAATTAGTTATGTCCCTTTCGAATGAAGGCTGCTGTATCACATGATAGCACATTTGGCAAGTTTTTATGTGCTGCTGTTCTGTTACACACTGGCATTTTTAGTCAAGAAAGGATGATCATGGTTATGATTGCAGATTCTTGCACCCCCCCCCCATTTCATGGTTTGACACAGAGTAAATCTGTATTGGGTTTCTAAATGCTTCTGTTCTCCTCAGTGCTTCTTCATTCTCCAACTCAAAATTCTTTCATAAATAGATTGCAGGTACTGAAAAGGCATGATTTGGAAGGGTGCAAGAGCAATTGACTTTTATTTGTGAATTCAGAAGCAGCTTGCAGTGGGTCAGTGGGTGGGTAAAGGTATGAATGATGGGTGCAAGAAATATGAAGATAATAACTCCATAAGAATCTCTGCACAATTTTCTATTTCAACAGCAAATACCTAGTATAAATACATTCCTTTGAAGATGTCACATTGAGTACAGTGATCATCCTGCTGCCTGTGGCAGTAAGAAATTGTAGAAAGTGCACACAACAATACAAAATCTGATCCCTGCAGTGAGATTTTCATGAAACACTAACTAAGAAGCTTCAGGAACATTTGAGCTGCAATGAGTGCACCCAAAGAGGAATCAAAACAGAACAACAAAGCTCAAATGAAAGCACAGAAAGACATGGATATGCATGTATCTAACAAATTTGCATTGCCAAGCTTACAAGCCATGAGAATCAGGAAACATAAGGCCATACGATCAGGACACATTTTGCCACATTTTGTGATGCAACCAGGAGACATTTGGCAGCACAAAATTGGCACAAAACTTTTTTGCAGACCTTTTTGGTCACTAAAGGAAACTGTGTCTGTTGCCTGGTTGGTCCCAGGTTTCAAGTGCAGGGAAGGTGTAGACCCGGAGTTTTATCGGGGGTGAATGTTGGAAGGGACCCGACGACAGGGCAGGGTCTTCCTCAACGGGCGGGAACGGAACGGGCCCGGTGGGTGACCCGGGGGGTGGGTTTCGGGCGACCGTGCCAAGGAAAGAGAAGAGAAAGTGGAAGAAGAAGACGAACTCTGTTTCTTGTCTCCGTGTGTGTGTGCGCATGTGTGTCTTTCTGTGCGTCGCGTGTGGGTGTGGCTTTTGCACCCTTGTTTTCGGGAAAAATACATGTCCTGGAGGAAACCTGAACAAGCACAACAAGTTGTTGAAGGAACAAAGAAGCAAAGAATAAGTGAAGGAAAGAGAGATTGTGTTGCGGGAAGAGGAATTGTTTGTTGGAAATGGTAGTGGATTTTTATGTGTGGAAAGAAGTGGAATGAGAGAGAGAAAGAGAGTCAGAATAAGGGAGGGAGAGGGATCGGAGTAGGAGCAGAGAAAGTCTAAGAGAGAGAGAGGACAGAAGAGTAGAGGGAGGTTGGGATTTTGGGAGAGGGGAAAGAGGAGAATGAGAAATGACACTTGAAGGAGCAAATGTGCAGTTGAAGGAGCTGTACCGATTACGGAAGGAGCAAGAGACTGTGATCAAGAGAATCAACAGGTTCCATGCCAAGCTTTCGCAAGTAGGTGAGTGGCAACACAACGACGATTATTTTTCTTCCAATTCTCTTTCTATCTTGCTTTTTGTATGTATTTATGTTGGATATGTGTAATCTGTGGGTTAGAAGCCACTTCCATGACCCCTACTACAAGAGAATGAACACGGAGGAGGTAGAAAGTGAGACAGAATAAGACAGAGAAAGAAAACAGAAAAGGATGTGCCACCGAGAGAGAGATACAGACACACAGAGAAGGGTTTGGAAAGGTGAAGGCTGAAGTGTATGACTGCAAGCACCAGTGGATGTAGCGGGGGATAAGGGGAAAGGGAAGCAGAGATTCATTGTTCGGAAATGTGGTTTGTTTTCAGGTCCAGAGCAAGTAGAGAAGTACTATGACCAGTTGCGCAGCCACTATGCAAAGGCCAAGCTCCTGGCTGAATCGGAGGCGAGGTGTGTCTGTTTGCGCAGTGCTTCTTCCCCTTTCTTTTTTTTCTTTCATATTCTTGCCACTGATTTCTTCATTCAGAATGAATGAGGAAAAAAAGAAAAACTCCTTCAACAAACTCTTGTATGTTCTGTGTGTTGTTGGAGTAAGTGCTGTTATTGGGGTTTGCTGATTTTTTTTTTCCTCAGGCTGAGAGATTGTGAATTTTGTTATCAATGACCATTTCACGTTTTAGTTGGAGTTCTTGAAGACCATCATCATCATCATCATCATCATCCTTGAGAAACAGAAACCAAGATGAGGGAAAACCTTAAGACTAATGGATTGTTTGTTGATTTTCTTCTTTTGCAGTGCCTCAAGCCTTTGTATGGAGCAGTTGGCAGGTCTGCTCACACCTGGTCAAATACCCCTCAATGGGCGCAAAAGAGCAGGTACATAATCATTGGTGTTTGTGGCATACAGCGAGAGAAAGAGAGACAGAGAGCTGTGACGATGTGAATCCTCCTGCTGAGTGTAAACTTTTCTTCATCATCAAGCACTGATTCTGCACAGAATTGAGGACAGAGGATTGTGTTTTTCTACACCAGATGCAGGTGACCAGAAGCGTAAACGAATGAAATCAGATGCTGATTCATCACGGTTGTCATCCCCCACCTTTCCACGAACACCTGTTGCCAACTCTGGCATTGTTCCTGGAGACCAGGTGTTTTTTTCTCCACGTCCCATGGTTTCTTCATCATCAGCCTCGGTTTTTCCTACCAGAATTTGGTCTTTGCAGCAATTGTGTGTAATTTCTTAGCTGTTAGGTTTAGACCTGCATTCTTGCTCTATCTTCCTTTCCTTTGGGGTTTATGGTTCTACAACAAGCAATCTGAATGACTGCTGCTGTTGTTCAAACACTCCTCAGCTTTGGTTTTGGTTTTGTTTTTTGATTTATGTTTTATAAGGTTGGGTTTCCTCTTTTTCATGCTTGCTGATTGCCTGCTGTATATATTACTACACTATCCTGTCATCTCTGAATTCTATTCGGGTTTTGCTCAATTTGTAAGTATGTAGGAATTCCCAGTACTTATGAAGATATTTCTCAAGCAATCTGCCAGAAGCTTGTGTCACCTGCAGAATTTTTCATAGCTGAGATTCAGTGTGTTCATATGCTTATTCAGGTGGCAGCTCGGGTAACAGCTGATGATGCTGAAAATCATGAATGGATAGTGGTGAAAGTCACACGATATGATCGGGATACAAACAAGTTAGTTTCTTTCTTTCATTTTTGGGGACCAAGCTGTGGGGAGGGCTGTTAAAGCAATCAATGTCATATTCAAGTGTTCCATACCCTGACTGATTTTCTGATGAGATAGACAACAGCTGGCATGCTCAGGAATACATATGATGGGTGGTGCAGATATGAAGTGATTGATGAAGAGCCTGATGATGATGCTGAAAGTGGACAACAGAGGTGCTTTCACTGGGACTTGTTAATCTCTTTGGGAACTCACAAATTCTGTCCACTACTCAGTGTCAAGCAATTTCCCAATGAAGTGACTGGAATCCAGACATTAACCTGTCTGAAACACCAGACCTTTGGATTCATTCAATAGTGCAAACGAACTGCATAGCATTTTAGTGGTAAATGAGTGTATTGATGCACTGTCAGAAGTATTCTATGCTTCTAATGTCTAGATACTGCTTCTGTCTTGCTTATTGTGCTGACTGGAAGAACTGACAGCAAGTCCCTAACTCTGGGCCATGTCACACATCTTCCAGACAGGGTCTATATTTGGCAGCAAGCTGTCTCTATAGAAAATTAGCATTCATTGACATAGCAATACTTTGTCCTTTGTTCTCTGTTTTTCCTTTCCTTCTTTGGAATTCTCTGTGGTTGGTTGAACAAGTGTTAAACTTGCTTTGCCTTTTCTTAATCGTGAAAATGGAGATTTCTCGATTCTTATGAGAGATATTCATTGACATAGCAATCTGTTGCAACATGGCAGAAAGTACAAGCTACCTGCATCATGCATCATCCCTTTTCCAAAGAAAGCAGATGCATCCAGTGCTCCAGAATTCTTGCCAGGGTCACAGGTGTTGGCCGTTTATCCACACACAACTGCACTGTACAAGGCATCTGTTGTAGGACCCCACCGCAAGGTATGACCTTCATTTTGTGATGCATGTCAATATGTGGATCTTTGCTGGCAATTTTAGAGTTAATTATGTCATCAGTCGTCGAATTGGTTTTCTGGCAGGCAATTGGGATAGTCATGTATTGTCAATTGGCAGTTACTTGATTGACAGTGATCCACATCATAAGACTCAAAGTTCTGCTTTGTCACAAATCCTTGTATCCAGTTAGTGTTATCAGCAAACTCTGGATTACACTGTGTGCTTTTCTGAGAGCCAGTATCGCTCATTATGGTTGGTGAATGTGTTGCCATTGTTGTTGGTTTGTGCTGGAAACCCTGGATGCTATGGCGCTACTTCTCTTCAGAAACGAAGTGATGAGTGAGTATCTATACCACAAAACATTGTAATCAACATTTTCTCATAGATTATCAGCACATATGTCTGCATTTTAAACATGATTTCTTAGAGTTCATCCTTGCAATGGCCTGTGTGTCAAATTTCACTTACTCAGGGCTTCCTTTCTTCCCTATCTTTGCTTTATGACCAGAATTTTTCCTAAACCATCTGAGAGGTGTAGCAGTTCTGTCTCGACAGCACATTGACCTTCCAATTCCTTGAAATTTGACAACCTGAAATGAGAGGTGTTTCTCTACCAACCTCAGGGCTCACATTTGTTTCCCTTGATTCTAGGATCCTCATAAGTTGTTATGTTTCCATACAGTTATTTGCTGGAGTTTGATGGTGATGAAGAAGAAGGTACAGATGGCCTTCCAAAGCGGCAAGTTTCATTCTATCATGTGGTTCAGCTTCCAGATGGGCATCGCCAATAAGTCTTAAATACAAAGCACAGCTCTAAATTGCCCACCTGACCTCATTGTTGTACCATTGGAAGTAATTTTTGGTGATTTGAATATGTAGGATAAGAACCGAGATGCCTGGATTGTATTTCCTGAGATCATTTGCCACGAGTAATTTAAAAGGTGCTCCAATGAAAAGCTAGAATTTCATGTATATTGATCAGTAGTGGGTGAGTTGGTGAAATCAAACTCAGAACCCTGATATTCATTTAAAATTTGGCTTGTACATTCTTTGACAGATCTTCTGGTTTCTGTAAGCATCCTAAGTGATCTTCCTTTCCCTTTACTACTAGCAGCAGGAATGCTACTCTATGGTTTTCATCAGGTAGCCACCTGGATATTTTTCACTTGGTTTTTATTGTCCCATTTGTTACTTTCCTATTAGCGGTCCCCTTATTTCTGTCATTTGGGTTTGCAAATGAACACTTGGCTTATTCTCATTGCTCTTTCTTTGGGTAGTTGCTCTGTGGCTCACGCCACATGATTTGTTTTTTCTGCTCATGGAGCAAAACTAACTTGGTTGAAAGTCTTTTCTGTATACTGGATATTTTTGCTTTCCAACGCTTGCTCTTTGTGTTTTTGCCTGTTCCTCAGGCTATAGATTCTAGGGCCTTTCATTTTGCAGCTGGTTTTATTCATCCTTGCAGATTTTTGTTGGTAGCTATTCTATTTCCAAACTGAGTTTTAAAAACGTGATATTCCCTTACCCTATGGGTAATTCTTAAAATTATGTATATATATAACCTATTAAGCCAACACATATCAAAATATATATACTTGCACAACACTAGTTATAACTTATTTCCATAGCTTGTAACATTTACCTTGTGGATGACAAAAGGGAACCAAGACACATTTCTTATTATTGTCAATTTATGGACATTTGATTGGGAGCTTAAAAATTAGATTGTTGAAATCTTTGGGGCTGCTAAAATAGGTTGGGCCACAAATATTTCTTTGGTGTGTGGATAAGTCTAATCTTTTGTCTAGAAGACAATTTGTTATGTGAAAGATGAAAAAAATTGCCAATAATTCATGTAGCTAATGAAGGCATGTTCATTACAACATTTACCATTACAAGTGTAACCAATACATAACCAATGCTAACTTCAGATGTATTTTAAGTTGGAAATTAAATTACTATGAAGAATGTCTTAAGTTTGGTTTTACAAGCATAATGGGTTATTTTTGACAACTTATGGATAAATTGTTTATCTCATTTTATCCTCCATGGCAAGTTGTTAAGTAAGAATATGTAAATCCATACTTAAGTTTTTTATTTAAATCATTATTTGGCTTGATGGGTACCTTTCTATTTTAACCCACACATTACCCATGCCAAGGGATATAATGTGATAAGAATCTAAGTTTTAAATAAATAAAAAAGGAAAGGCTAATTCAAGATAAGTAAAAATAATATATTCCGAATTTCCTTTTCATTCTTTTGATTTCTTAAGCTTCAACCTTCCCCTTCATTTCATTTTGCCTTGCTTCATTAGAGTTTTCACATTCATGAAAGTGTGTCTATAAGACATGATAATAAAGTTTCCAATGCACATTATGGGACTTGGGCATCATTTCATTGTCCAATTGGGGTCATTGTTGCAACCTAAATTCTAACACGTGTTATTATGTGACAAATTGTTGGTTGTGTTGCATATAAACATTTACACAACATCCTGACAAACGAAAGTTTGAACTTGGTAAATGGAGAAGTAACTAGTTAATGGCAATCTACTTAATCGATTTTATGAATAAGTTTTAAAAATGAACCAATTCCTCAACTACTAATGATATCTCATCTATAATGTGTAAACAACCAAGGTACAAGTAAAAAATACCAAACAATTTACAATGTAACTGGAATCATCCAATACCTAGATCACAAAGTTATCAAAAGAAAATGGTGGCAAATGTCCATGTGATAGGGAGGAATTACATGGGGGAAAGGTTTGTAATTGATTAAATGTCAAGCTGTAGAATTGTACCCAATGACCAAGGTAAGCTTCATAACTAAAACTATAACAAGCCTTAGTACATGAATTGGAAGATACAAAACAATTGTAATATATATATATATATATATTCATATTAAATCCAAACAAACCACTAGATGAAACAACAAAAATTTCAATAGATTTTTACAAGGTATTTTTATTGCACATGTTCCATATTCTTCTATATCATTTTAACATTATCATGATACTAAAAAATCACAATATTCCAAAAGTACACCTTTACAACTCAAGAACTAATCCTTAATACCTAGAAGGAACAATCTTTACATCTTACAAACATGGCAACTCTGCCTATAAACATGGTGGCCAAGGTTTGTACAACATTTCCCTACAACTCTACTTATTAAAATGTCAAATTACTACCAAAGCCTCTACCAATTGCTAGGAATTTTTTTTACCTTTATTTTTTAAAAAATTAAATTGTCATGTAATACAACCTTTTTTTTATTCATTTACAAAGTCTAAGTAGATTGGTTGTTCTTCATGTTGATAGGTAGATTTCTTTCATGATGGTTAAAAACATGTGGAACATTGTTCATGTTCTATTAATTGTTTGATTTTTGGACATGAAAAGGTTACTATAGCACAAATATATAAAGGGGTAGTGGTTGTCATCTTGGTTGTTGTAGATGACTAGGAGAAGTTACAAATGAAATGAACCTTTGCTTATTGTTCTCTTGGGAGTGAACTCCTAGGTTAAGGTGTCATGTGATTTGAAAGGATGATATTATTTGCCAAGTTAAAGATGCCTCAAAATATAGATTAAAACCTTTGTGAAACACTACATGGGTTATAATGAATATGCATAACTTTTCATGGATATAGTCGTTTCATCAATAAAACTATGTGTCAAGTTTAAACAAAATTGTGTATTTGAATTGAAATTGAGAATGTGTGCATTGAATACACCATCTTGCAACAATTGTTCGATGTTAAATAAATCTCAAAAGATTTGGTTGAAAAAAGAAAAAAGAAAATCATCAATGTGCTGAAATCTTTGAAAAACAAACTTGTAACCTTTCACTGTGCTAGAACATTGAATTTACTACAACTATTATTTAAACTTAATCATGTATTCCTATGTGGCATTTTTGGGTTATTTAAGTGATTTTAGTCATGATCATGACTATGCGATTATGATTACAGCTACATGATTAGGAATCATCTTGAAAGTGTTATAATTAGGCTAGATAGTTAAAGCTAGGCAAGTAGGCAAGTTGTTTAGGTAGTTAAGTTAAGTAGTTAGGCTAGGTAAGTAGGTAGGTTGTGAAGCTAGGCTTCATGGGTTGGGCTAAGTTAGATAGATTGGGTAAGTTAACTTATGTAGGTAGATAGGCTACATAAGATAGGTTAAATAGTTAAGTAGGTAGCTAATATAGGTAAGTAAATTGATTAAACCACCTAGCTTACTCACCTAGCCTAGCTAGTTACTTAAGTTAGCTTACCTTCCTACCTACCTAACTTAGCATAGATTAGGTGAGTTAAGTTAATAGTTGTTAGGTAACCAAGTTTGCCTAGATATATAGACTAGGTAATTAGGTAGGTATCCAAGGCTAAGTAGGTTAATCTTAAACATGCATGTGCATAGTTGGGCAAAAGAATTACAAATTAAAAATTATTACATTTTCTTAACACATTAAAAATCTACTACATCTATGCATTCTATGTATCTATCTATGAAGGAAGGTAGTTTGTTTTGTTTTGTTTTTGTAGTTATGAGATCCATTGAATTGGGATGCTTTAGATCATGTTCTTGGAGTCTTTGGAAAGCTCTTGAGGAGGAGGGGTGCATGGGCTTGGTTCCATGACGTTTGGACTTGTGGTGCTAAAATTCTTGAATATTGAATGATTTCTTCACTAAAATTAAATTAAACTATAACTAAACATTTCAAAGGAATTGGAATGTGTCTTTGGTGTTGTTGGGAAGATCTTGATGAACATGATTTAATGGAATTTATGTGGTAAGATTTGGATTTAAAATCTGGGAGATATTGATTATTAAGTGTTTTTTGCCATTGAAAGCACAAATAAATTCCAAAAAACCAGGTTTTGGAAGGAAAAATTAGTTGAAAACGTGGTAATAGTTGAAGGCTTACCATTCAATTCAAGCATGATTTCCTTTCAAACTTGGTTGTTCAAAAAATCGATACATACATTGAAAAACAATGTTCACATGTTGAGAATCCCTATTTTGTGATGGGTTTACATTTGGGCCAACAACACGGGCCACACTAGTAGTATCAAAATCAACAAGAGAATAAAATACACTAGGTAGTAGAAATTTGCATATTTATGGCTAGATTTATGATTAGTTTAATTGATTCATAAATACCACATGTGATTAGTATTACAATGTTTAGTTGTTTGAAACAAGTCCCAAAAAACATCACATCATGGCACCTAGTTACAACATAGTTGCATCTTCCATTCAACTTGACCATGGTATTTCATTCATTGTCTTATTGGATCATAGGTTCAATTACATTAGGATTGTAATCACCTATGCCCAAAAATAAAGATGTGTGCATAAACATATGATGACATCTATCCAATCATGTATGTTTGTGATGTAGATATGCACATTTGCCTATTATGTAGGTTAAAAGAAAGGTAAGTACAACCTAACTAACTTAATTGACCCTATCTAATTTGATAAGGAGTTGAATCCCTCACCTCCATGTTGAAAAATCAAATCATTAACTAATGCACCACATCTTCACAAAATAATAATTTTGGTAAACATATCATCATTATTATTATGAAAAATGTTTATCCAATTTTATCACATCCAACAATGGATGATAGATAGGTTGAGTTCAATAATAAGTAGATAAATAATATGTAAAAGGTTCATGATAGGTAGGTAGATAATATGTAGGCAAGTTGTACATAGGTAAGTTCACTTTTCGTCCATTTGTTCATCCAAATGTATAATTTGGCACAATAAATAACCACATTTACAACTAGAATTTGACACACAAGTTCAACAATACATAGAATAATTGCAAAAACAACTTGTTTATAACCATGGAAATATATAACATTCTTCCTATGGAATCACATGTGCATGGAGTAACACATTTCTAGCATAGGAATTTGCACAATTCCAATACCACTCAAGTAAAAGTCCACCAACTTCTTCAAGTACTAGAACAATTATTCTTGGATCCATTAATCCAAGTTTGGGAATGTTAGTGTAGACATGTTACAACAACTACCATAATATAATTATAATTAGTAGTTGATTATGGAGGAAATGACCAAACTCAAGATGGACAACAAGAAAGTAAAGGAGGAAATACAAATATTGCAAGCCAAGAATGCATATTAGAAGGTGTTCATGGCAATGTAGGGGGAAGGAGCAAAAGCAAAAGATTAGAAACTTTTTAAGATGCAAATGAATGTTCATAATCTTAATTAGAAAGTTCAAGAGTTGGAGGGACAAGTTGAAAAATATGAGAAGTACAAGGTTGTATCCATACATGTGTAGCACTAAAACAAGGAGTACGAGTAGAGGCATTGGGAAGTTGAGAAAATTATAATTTGAAAAGTTGCAAAATTTTAAAATATGAAAAGGGACTTTGACAAAAACCAATAAACAATAATATAACAATAGGTATAACAACAAGAGGACATGACAAAGGAATTACATTAAACACAATAGGTAATAATCCTATCGAAGATAGAAAAAAACTTAGGTAGAAAAAGAGAATTCCAAGGAATTATAGGAAATGAAGGACAAACAAAATAGGTTGCAATTGCAAATTGACAACCTCAAGAAATAAGAGCCATGCATTGTTCATCATAGGTTGAAAGAGGCAAAAACATTGAAGCTAGATATCATTTTTTACAAAGTCTAAGGTGAATCATTTTAAAGTCTAAAAATAAAACTTGTGAATTGGTGGCATATGATACATGATATGATAAAGAAAGAGATTGAAAAAACTTTCACTACACACAAGAAAGATGAAACTTGCAATAAGAAAAAAAAACATATATGAATGCCTTTCCTTAGTTTATGTATGAGCCACCAAAGGTAAAAGATCACAAGGAAAATGATGAAAATGATACAAGTTATCAATCTCTTAGACTCCTAGTGGAAGTCAAAAGTCCCAATCATCATAAAGGATCCATGGAACAATGTTGTGGATATTGTATTTTGGCATTGCCATCACCACCTTTCATCTATGAAGGTTCATGTCGCAACCCTAGCATTTGGCTTACGACTAAGGCAAGGAGGTTGAGAGGTTACGGGCCTAAAAGTAGACCCGAGAGTCACATCACATGCTCCCGGGAGTGCAAAGAGTGCAAAGAGTGTGAGGGAGTGAACCCTCACACTCCCAAGTGAACTCCCATGTTGGGAGTTGGTGAGAGTTGGAGTCCCAAAAGGACTCCC
>Ga0209208_10008105_pt1 | contig 14100 bp, 7 predicted proteins | sample S1TSphfallax_3_FD_187694 | JGI IMG/M metagenome (GOLD analysis project Ga0209208, IMG submission 187694) | Host-associated microbial communities from peat moss isolated from Minnesota, USA - S1T2_Fd - Sphagnum fallax MG (SPAdes) (version 2) | ecosystem: Host-associated > Plants > Peat moss >...
TTTTTTTTTTTTTCACTAATATATATATATATATATATATATATATGACCCTTGTAGTTTTGTACCTGGGCAAAATACATACCAACCCAACTGACATTATAGATTTTCCTACCCAAGTTTATGTCCTACTTGACAATTTGAGTATGAGTCTAATCTTGCCTTAGGTCATACCCTCGCCTCATAGGTTAGTTAGGTTAAAGTTTGGCTAATAGGTTAGGCTAGTTAGGTTAAGTTAGGTTAAAGTTTGGCTAATAGGTTAGGCTAGTTAGGTTAGTTAGGTTTGGCTAATTTTACATATTCAAGACCAAAGTTGGGTGGGTATGTCTGGGGTTGTCACGGATGTAACACTATTGATATTGAAAAATTATGTGCAAATAAAATAGCCTTTCTCCATTATTATATGGGCAAAATTCATATGCCTTGTATAGTTGGTCATTTGTATGGATTGGGGATTGTACCCTTCGCATAGGCTTTCGTTTTCTTCTCTTCTTAAATTCCTAATAAGACATGATATACCATAGCCTAGGCTCAGTTTTCACATTAACAAAATGAATAATTATTTTTTATTCTCAAAAACTGAATTTGTTTTTCAATTTTCAATTTTTTTCCATCATCTACCATAATATTGTGATATGAATAATGAAATTATTCAGAGGGTGAGCCTATGATAATTATGATGATTTCAACATGTCAATTTCATTTATATGCAATGCTAAATTTTTAAAACATGGTGTAATCCTTAACAAGATACATACTTACCTTCAAACATGTGTAAGGTCCCATTTTGTTCTAAATTTGGTTATTATTCATTTGGATTGAAACTTTTGTAGTTTCTTTTAAATTGAAGGTATGATCTTATTTTCCACTTAAATTTTGGTTTAACACCATGTTAGGTATTTGTTGCAAAAAATAATAATTCTATAAGCTTTAATGGTTATTGAAACCCATTTCAATGTGAACAAGGCTTTAGTTACTTTGTCTTATGGGGAAAGGGACTTTATCCTAAACAAATGTTTGTGGAGTCTCATCTTTTGATATGTGTGCATAATCTATGTGTGCACAATTTTGTTGGTTTAACAACATTGTGCATTGAGGTGATAACATGTGATTACCATGTAACTTGCACAAAATTAACTTGAAGTCTGCATGCACAAGGATAATGTAAACAAGCACACGACTAGTTCATTGGCATTAGTTCATGCTACTTCATTTTTAGCTTTTCATGTAGATCAAGAAATTACTTGCATATATTTCTATCAAACAAATAAAGAAACAAGGAGTAGTAATTCAACATAAAATTGATCAATTAATCTGCTTAGTTCTTGACTATACCACTTTGCATGATATTCCATTTGTAACTTAATTTTATAGAGATGCTAGTGGATTAAAACTAAATTGTAGTAAATATTATAGATCTTTGGTTAAGGTGCTACAAAAAAATGGGTCCAAGAGCAAATTCAAGATGCAAGGTCAGGGAAAGTAATTCTTACATGAAGTGGGAAGCCCTTGAGAGTTAAGAAAGCACCTCCTTAAAACTCAAGAAGGGTCAAAACATGGTAAAATAGATGAAAAAAATAGACATCTTCACTTAAATCTTATGTCATTTATATAACTATAAGAAAATAAAATCAAATTGGGTGAAGGTATGTGTCAAGTACCATCCATGCTATATATTAAGTTTTAAAGAATTTAATTCTAAAAATTAAATCAATGAGATTAAAAAGTACATAAAAAATTACTTTACAAACTATTTAATATCAAGTTTTCAAATGTATTTTTATATTAAAAACATAATGAAATAGATATATACTAGGTTAGGATAAAAAGATCATCATTTATTCCAAAGAACAATTAAAGAATTATATATATCTTTTGCTAAAACCTATTTAACACTTGCTTGACAATTGAAACAAAAATCCACATTGGATATCAAAAGTTATTTTATTTTAAAAACCTACTTGAAACTTACAATTTATTATGTGAAATTTGAAAATTAATGCACATAAAGAAGTATCTTACTTTAGATCATTTAATTTAAAAAAAATGTAAACTTTCCACAAAAATGTTCACTTTATCTTACTTACGCTTAGAAATGATCTAAATATAGTTTGGGAGTTTGGACTCCTAGAAAGTCTAGAATGTTTAAAGAGATTTGGAAATCATATCGCCTCTTAATAAAATGATGTTCAATTCATTTGAAATCTTGAGAAGAGGTACAAAAATGTGAAAATGCATGTTCAAAAAAACTTGTGATCCACCCTACCATGTATTTGAATATCATCCTCTTTCATCTTAAGCACATATATAATTTTCTTGTAAAACAAACTAAGTCTATTATGTTTGACCTTGGAAATGAATTTTAAAAACATCCCAAACATCTTAAATGATCTTTTTATTGTTTAAAAATTTAACATGCATCATTTGACCATCTTTCACATTGTAAAGATTGTAATGGTCCTTACTTTTCCATCCTTAACACCCCATGTCGATTGATTTGTAGGTGTTGTTGGCCTCAATGATGTTCCATGGGTAATATCCCTTTTAAACCCTCCCTTAAAAGAGCCATTTCCATTCTCAATAGAATTATTCCATGGTTAATAATTTGCTTTAGATCCAAATCTTTTTAAATTTGAGTTATTTTGTGTTCCATATTAATGTGTCAATAAGTGAAACATAGTCAAAGGAGTAACCTAATGGGGTGAACATTTTTTAAACTTGTATTTTGTATCTTTTAAAAGTCATAAAGGGAGCACAAAAATTAGGATTGTCAATATTTTTTTGGAATAGGCTTTATTACTTGCAAAATTTCAATGCTCAATTTGATGCAAATGAAAAGTGACCCTTTTGCATGTTTAAAGAATTCAAACCTTTAAAGTGGTTTTTTTTCAAACATCATTTTTCTTTATCAAATGTGGATTATTCATTTTCAAAATTGAAAGTATCTTAACATTGATGATTGAAAGAGAAATAAATTAAAATTGGTGAAGGTTTTTTGTACAACATATTTGAACACATTTGGTTCAAACATCCTTTTTAGTGAAAACATGGTAAAGTAGACCAAAACAAAAGTAGTCCACACAAAATTTTGAAACAAATTTTGACATAATCACATGAAACTATGTTAAACATTTTGTAAGTAGAAATATGAAACCATTATCTCCTCCGTTAAGTTTATGGTAAGCTATATACAAAATTTGAAGACCTTTAGTATCATAAAAGTAGATTAAAAGTATGTTTGAAACTGATGGGGACCAATAGATGATGTTCAAAGTTATAATTTTACATTAGAAGTTTGATATAAATTATGATAAATTAAAATATGCACGTCTAGGAAAAGAATCAGAAAGGTTGCTATTATGGTAGATAATTTATCATGAATCCTAAGAATGTTGCATTTAGAGATGCTCCTAAGGTGCATTCCTTATAAAATGAGCCAAAGACTGTGTGTACATGCATAAAATTTTGCACCCCCATGACTTTGAAAAATGATTACACGAGTTGTAAGGATTATAATTTGATGAAATCATTTTCAAAATGTTTAAATACCTATGAATTTTCACCACAATGAATTTTGTGCAATTTCAATATGTTTCATTGGTCATGAAGTGTATAGGAAGGAGTGGACAATTTGATGTGGACTAGTTGTTAAAATTTTGAATGTCTTTTATCTTATGTAAAACCAAACCAATAATTTTAAAAGATTGTGGATGACCATATATTGATGATTATGAAGGCATGGTATCATTAAAAATTTGAATACATATTTTATTTTAATTATCCATGATAGTTTTTTTAATGTCTAAATGTGTTTTTGATCCTTAAAACTACATAATTTAAAGAACTTCTGCCAAAAAATAAAATAAAATATAATAAACAAAGGCAAGGTCGCATTTTCAAGAATATTGAATGTGTTATATAAGACTACTTGTCTTTTTAAAAAATATGTTTTATTCCATTTAAAATGATGGTAAAGAAAGGTATGTTTGATAAACTCAATGTATAATATATCATTGAAGGTTTGAAACACATTATTTAAAAAATATTGACATGTTTACTTTTGTTGAAATTTGCATGTTTGATTTATTTTAAAATTTATCATTAAAAAAATAGATTTGATTGCATATTGTTTGAAAACTCATGGAAACACTTGTGAATTAAACTTTTGAAGATGGCATTATCATCGTATAATGGGCCATTTTCAAAATATGGATGCCGGGTTTCAAATTTGGAAAAAACATAATCCTTATAAAAGAAGAGTCAAGAGGACCTTGGGGCAATTGGTCCCCTTTACTATAAATGCACCCCCTAATGGAAATTTGTAACATATGCTTGAGGTCCAACCATGCTAATAAGTGCCACACCAATCCCTTTTAGACTTATGTTTTTTCAAAAAAATTCAAGAATATTCCTGGAATTATTTAAATAAAAAAAAGATCTAGAAGGTTTTGTTAGTACTATGATGTGAAGGTTTATATTAAAAATTTGTCAAAACTATATACCATTTTAAAAAAATCAAATTGTGCTTCTTGTGTTTTTACTATTTGATTATTGTTTAAAAACACTAATTACCTAACAAAATTTGTTTTTTGTGTATTTTTTATTCATTAGATTGATTATAATTTTTTTGGATATGTATGCTAATATACTGAAAATAACATTATATAAAAGCAAGCCTATTTTTAGTATTTTTCTTTTTTTACAATTCAAAATATACAAAATTAAGTAGTTGTTACAACTAGTAATAATATGTGTTAATGTGATTACACACCTTATTGATTTTGTACAGATCTTCACCAATAATCCTTTGATTTAGAGTCTTATTGATGTTAGACCATGATTTTATATTCATAACTAGTTTATAGGTTTTTAAAAAATATTTTGGATTAGAAATTATGTTTGACATAAATATATACATCTCAAACAAATGACAATTCTTAAACCTCATCAAATGTAAGACATAACACTATAAGCAATTAAAATAAATTTGGTAATAGTTTTTTCAAGCTTTATTGAAAATTGTTTGAATCTAGTGACCACCAAAGTGCTCCTCCTTGCAGTCACCACATGTTGAGTTCAAAAACTATCAATTTTTAGTCTAGAATTAATTAAATACATGTTGTCTTTCCTTGAGCATCTTCATTCTTAAGAAATCAACTTAGACCCAGGCTAGTGCTTCTAATACACATGTAAAAACTAAATGAGATCTTTGCTAACAGGAATCATGTTGTAAATTATATGTTTTGGTGAATTGCCACAAAGACTGGAATTTTTGTACTATCTTCAGGAAACAATGCATCTTGTAGAGCTCATGATTTGTATCTATCAATAGATGCCTGCATAGACTTTCACACACATCACAAAGTTAAATCCACATGAATTATGTCCCTTTGTAGAATAACTCAAGTTATAATTATCAAGGAAAGCACCTTTAATCCTGCTTCTATTTAGTCCTGACTTACACCGAGATCCCCACAAGTTGTCATTCCTCAAGCAAAGCTTCTTCAAACTTCAAACCACCACCACCAACAACAACAACAACAACAATTGACAAATAGGAAATTTGTTCCCTTTTGAGAAGTACCCAAAAAATGAGCTCCACAACAGTAGTGGTAGTGGTAGTAGTAGTAGTATTAGTAGTAGTTCATAGTAGCTACTCAAACATGCAGTCAAACAGATCATGCATAGATAGCTGCAAGAATATTGATCACTTCTCATGAAAAGCAGCTAACTTAGCAGTGCTCAACACCTAATTTCCCACTATGAATCTTGGAGTTGTTATTGTTTTCCTGGGTATTTCAAGACCTTATATTCAATCAGCTTCTAGTTCCTCAATATGAATACTACATATATAATAAGACTTGCGAACTTATTATATATTATATGATGTCAGAATTTGTACAATCCTCTGAACTTCCATACATTTGGATCACACGTTCACACGGTACTGATCATAGGTCTGCACACATGTATACATATCTCATATAGTTAACATGACGACAGACATGCGGCACTAGGTCTAGTGCAAGTTGTTTCAAACGAGACTAATTTGAAGGTTGAATAGAACTTAATCCATGATATTAACGAGCTAATGATGATCAGACATGAATGTAAAATTGCTGATCATCCTTTAATCACATGATCAATCAAGAATTTCAAGAAATCTCAAGAAATTAAACTACTACTACTTGATTGCAGCTGCAGGAAGCTGTTGGATTCTAGTTATAATTCTATAGCTAGTCATGCAGCGACGTTCATCAGCTGGCAATATTTGATCCACCCACCCCCCGCGCAAGTTGAGATCGAGATCTAGTTCAAGACTTTAAAAGCTATAATAATGAGTCCTGCAGCAGCAGCAGCAGCAGCTGCTGATCCTGCTCATGAGGAGCTGATATATTCAGAGCTAGCTGATCAAGATGACGGGTGTTACCAAAAAAAAGCAACAAGCTTAATGCTTGCAACTGGACGAACAAGTAGATTCTAGATTAATCTAGATGAGCACTAGCTGATTAATCTAGATCATTCCATAGATGAATCCACTAGTTGGATAATAATAATACTAATATGAATACAACAAGCTAGGCAGCAAGCAGCTAGTACTGGTGAATCTTTCATGTGCACCTGGATCCTGCCGAACTGATTGGATATTAATGTTTATAAGTAGGTGGAAGTGGACAGAGAGGAATTAGAAGGGTAGTTAGTTTTTCTGGAACAAAATTTCTGTGATCAAGTCCTGCACACTAACCGTATCAGAATATGTAAGTATGTATGCATGTCGATCGTCGTCCAGCAGCACCTGGGAGAAATTACTCTGAGATAGTTCAACTATTTTTGTATCAACGCGCAGCTTCCCGGGGTGGGTGCGAACTTACCGCGTGAACATGGGGGAAATTTTAGAAACTGTGAACCAAGTGCCTGGATTTTTAAATGTACACTCTTTCGTCCCTGGTTGCACAAATTTGCAGCCAAGGTGTAGATTCCACACTAGTACTAGCTGTAGTGCTGGTCTGCAGCATGGGTTGTAAGCTGTTCTCTAATGATCCTAGCTCTGGTTTAATTACGGCTGCTGAATAAGTACCTGTAACCGGAGGACCAGCAGCAGGTCTGATCTGAAGCTGCTTTAGTACGGGGACTCCTGGCCCCGACGTCTTCGTGTCCAATAGCAGCTGCTGCTGCTTTGAACTAAAGAGTTCGACTCCATCGGCCTGATCTGCTGCTGCTCCAGCATCATATTCCCAATAATTTATATTTGAGCCTCGAGGCCGCTTCCTGTGCAAATGTTGATGCTGATCATCATCAGCTGTTCCTGCTGCTGCTGCTGTTGCTGCATCGTTAATGTGGTCTCCCGCGTTGCAGTCGGATTCCTGCAACCGCAAAGGCACACCAAAAAGCTTCGGTGTATTCATTATCGGCGTATTGATCTTACCAGCTACAGCAGCTGACTCTTCTTTAGTTTTCATCATGAGTAGCTTGTTGTTGTTGTTGGTTGCATTGGCGCTGGATGCTATCTCTCTAAGCTTTCCGTCTACGAAAGAGAGAGTGGAAGCTTTGGGTGTCGCCGAATCTCGAGTACTCTTAGCTGCAGCAATTAGATACGCGGCCGGACTAGACTGCCGGACATGAAGCTGCTGCTGCTGCATTAACCCAGCTCTGGTTGTTGAATCTAGAGTCGAAGGAGCTCGAAGAGGGGGCAGAGCGCCTGGTCCAGCTCCACTAGTGCTAATTGCATGCAGCTGCTCTGCATTTGATTTGCTCATTACCTGGAGAGATAGCTCACGAATCTGCTGCTTTCTTGCTGCTGTGTCCAGCTGCTCTGCTAGTACCGAGTCTCTAATAAACTTGCAGGTCCCTAACCGACCAGCTGCTTCACCCGACGCCGCATGACCGGTAAGAACACCACCAGCAGCTGCAGAAATGATCCTGCAACGTCACAAATATTCAACACCCAAAATCTGAGTTATAAGCTGGAGACCCATGATTCAAGCTCGAAAAGATCTTAAGAAAGAATAGTATAGCGGCCAGAATGATCTGAATATTCCTACCTTGACCTTATCCACGCGGGATCCTGCAAAGCTGAGCTTTTGGATTGGTGCTGAAGGATCACCATAGATTCATCGTACAGTCGACGGAGTCGGGAAACCTCGGAGAGCAGCAAACTGTTGTCTTTACGCAGCCGCTCATTTTCGTCGCACATGAAAACCGCCGCATGAGTCGAGGTTGCAGCACCAGCGGGTGCAGCCGCAGACGGTGTCGACACTAGAAGAAGATGATGAGGTCGAGAAGGGGATGATAATGGGGAGGTGCCGGAGAGAGGCGACCATGTCTGCACATCCTCGTTGGAAATTGACGGTGAATGCGAGCGGGATTGTTGCGCGCCTGAACCTGCTGTGTTTGATCCATGAGATTGCAGACTTTTCCTCCTGTGGATCTCACACAACAACTGCTTCTCCCCTCGCCTGAAGAACTCGTTTGCGAATTCCCAACGATCCGGCACAATTTTCCTGAAGCCCTGAACGCGGATATTGTAAAAGGTCACATTAGTTTCTGCTAGAATATAGACACTAGGCGGAACATGCTTACGTGAAGGAGTACAACTGAAGTAGCAGCTTACAATGTGATCGATGTACTAGACTATAACTTGTCTCGTGCTGGAAGCTCCAATTTTGCAATCACCCAGCACAAGCAGACGAAGAAGCCGAAGAAGAAGAAGAAGGAAGAACTACTACTACTCACATAAGTGTTGAGCTGCCGGACGAAGCTGGAGAAGTTGTTATGCTTGAAGTAGTTGGGAAGCAAATCTCTGGCGAACTCCGGGGGCCGCCACACCACAAAGGTCGTATTATCCTCTCCCCACGAGACAATGTCGTCAGTGGCTGGATCGTTCACAAGATAGTAAGTCTTTGTGAGGAAAGGAGCGGGCACGGATCGGTGACAATCGTAGGACAGCAAGCTCACCGCTTCCGTAGTATCGAAAGAGAGCGACATAGCTGCTACCGCGTTGTCGTCGTCTTTCTTTGTACAACAATTCTTTAGCAGAATCCAGGCGGAGTCGATCGATTGTCCAATACTCAGAAGAAGCTGACAGGCGCGCTGCTAGTCTCGAGACTGAGGGCTGTTGCAGCAGGAGGAGGACGTTATTACTTCGCTTTGTGTAGCTAGCTAGCTAGCTGTTGCCGCAATGATATACTTCTGTTCTACATGATCAACGAGGTGGAGCTGACCTCATCCGCGAATTGCAAGCATCTTGATCAAAGTTGCCACAACAGGAACCCGTGCAAAATCTGCGATAGTCGCCTCTCTCAGGCACGTCCCCCTTATCATTCCCTTAGCGAGGATCATGAAGAAGAGCAGACCGTGTCAGAAGCAGAAAAATATGTAAGGAAGGACGTCCTATCGAAGCCGGAAAATCTCACTCCAGACTGCGGCTTAATTCAGGAGCTTAGAAGGAGCTGCACCTGGCTTATTATATAATACTTGATTGCAGCAGCACTAGAAATGAAGGAAGAAGATATCTGCAATGAAATTGTAATGAGGCGATGCAGGTCTTACGACGCGATGGTTGAAGACATGATGAGAAACGATAAAGTCTGATCTTATTGCGAACAAAAATATTACATCAGCAGCAGCAGCAGCAGGTTGAAGATCAAACACCACGAGACCTTATAGGTAACAATTGGAAGCGTGAGTACACCGCTGCTGCTACACTGTTGCTGGTTCTTAAGGGTCCATAGCATGAAGAAGCTTTTCTTCTTCTTCTTCTTCTTCTTCTTCCAACAACTTTCGAGTTTTCCAAAAAATCTATAGTACGGCCACAGAAACTAGATCCAAGATCCAACAAAACCGCTGCAAATCATATGAGAGATATGTAAGAACAATACACTGCGGCTTCCTCAGTGCGTTACAATTCCGTTTCTCCCTTATTTGGAAAAATCAGTTGGTAACAATAACGTTTGCGACGGAAGAGAGAAGAAACACATGCACTGCCGGCTACACAACTGATCAATACGCCGAAAGACCAACTACATGAGAGACAGAACTCGTACACACACGTGTAGCGGGACGACGACGATACGAAAGAGCAGGCCAGGTGATGGTCAGAAAAAAGAATCCTCTCTTTCGATCTTTCTTTCTTTCTCGAGTCTTGAGCCGTGACCACCACAAAGCAAAGTTCTACAGGAAATGATCAAGAACAAGAAGAAGAAACGAAACAAAAATGGAAACAGTACTGCTGCAGGGGAGATAGTAGTACTAACTAGTACCAGATGTTCCAACTCTGCTTGAAGATTTCAGGATTGTCTAAGAGTCCGAGAGACGAGAAGTTTACGACATGGTTTTGGTGCAAAGAAGAAGAAGAAGAAGAAGAAGACTACTACTCCTGAGAAATATCATGAGAGGGTTTTGGTTGCAAAGACGACCGAAAGGAAATAAGAAAAACAGAAAATCATGGCCACAGAGAGAAAATTAGGAGCGGAACAACAAAACACAATTGGAAAAGGAAGCCAAGGAAGGGAGCATGAGAGCGAAGGAGAAAGAGAACACGAGAGCGAGAGAGAGCACGAGGGAGAGAAAGAGGCGAGCAAGCGAGCGAGCGAGCGAGCGCGAGAGGGGAGGAAAAACCCGCAGCCGGTGCCGGTGCCCGCGTCGCTGTACCCGCGCACCGTCGTGGTGAGGGGGACAGGGGACCCACCACGGGGACGAATGAAAAACGGTCTGAAGAGAAAACAAAGGAAGAAACATGAAGACCTAAATTTTGATTCTCGGGCAGTGTGGCTTATTCGTGGATGAATAAAGGTCGGTGTCATGGATTAACAATCATATTTTCGTTACTAGTGAGTGGAGGGAGTCCAATCCAAGACCGCTTTGGCAACACTCCCATTTGCAACAAAGCCCTCTTTGTCAACAAACCACATACATACCAAAAAAAAAAACATCCATATTTTATCATCCCTTTCTATGCACTAACTAAATTGTGTGTGTTTTTCACTTTGCAACTCAATGTACACATATTGGTGCAACTTCGATTTGAATCTTAGGGTACCTTGAAATTGTGGATATGGGTAGTACAAGCAAAATCAAATTTGAGGTAGACTTAAAAAAAGGTGGTTTTAAAAAAAAAATTGGTTCTTCTTCTTCTTATAAATTATTATTTTATATTATTTTAAATTTAAATTATTTTCTTTTCTTTCTTCCCTAGCAAATCATTGAGGGTTTAATTTGACTTACTAATTTTATTTTACACTTAACAAGGGTGATATATATAGTTTTTTTTTTAGTTGAAAAAAACCATATGATGTACTTACCCAAGTGAGATATCTTAAAGCTGATATACCTGTTCAAAACCAGGGCTTTATGCCATCAATTTTTATGAAGAAAAAAAAGCTGAATTGGAAACTAGAGCTTTCCTTCTTCTCTCTAGTCAGCTACAAACTTCCATTATAAAAAGGAATTTGGGGGAAGGAGTGAGTGAGATTTGCAGTAGAAAAAGGCTGGCTGCCAAAGGGGGAAGGCCCCTGATCAATCTCAGGAATGTTGGTTGACTACTACTGACAAGGGTTAACATGTAGCATATGTCCCCTTGTGGGAGTAGTTCCTTAAACCCTAAGGTTTTTTAAACCCTCTAGAATTCCTTGGCAACTTGGTGGGTGGGTGAATGCGTGGGTGGGTGGGTGGGTGGGTGGGTGAATGGATGGATGGGTCGGTGATGATGCAAATGGGGCATCGAGTATTAGGTATACCCTCTCTTATCAAGTTTTTTCAAAGGGTTATTAAAACCTTGGCTTATGAGAATAACCAATGTGAGATATCCCTAGTCCAAATTGAAGATTTGGGTGTCCATGCTTCGATCTACTCATTACAATAGATTCAATCTACCCATTATAATAGAATTGTGTTTTGGATCATATGTGTTACACAAATAATGTCAAACTATGATTGTTATTATTTAGGGACCTTGAATGTCTCTCTATTAGTATCAATTCTACTACTACTACCAGCTCATGGGTTTAGGGTTTAACTAAACCTGACTTAATTGGTGTAATATTTGGCCTTATTGATAGTGGGAAAAGAGAGGGGAAAAGAGGGGGGGATGTTCATTTTCATGAAATCATATTTTGAAGGTTTTTATTTGGGAGGGAGAAAAGATGATAAACTTTTTTTGTGAAGGGTTTAGGGTTTTGTAAAACATTTTACGAAATGCTCACCGCATTATGTTATTATGTTTTATAATGTAACCTCCAGATGATATACACTGCAAATTTTGGAGCAATGCTTTATGTTTATGCAGGTTACCCAAGGAGCAAACTAGAAAATAATTATAGAAGGCCCTCCAATCCCATCCGATCCCATCCATTGATTGGTTGGAAGACAAATAGTTAAGAAAAGGAGATCAAATTGGCTCTCTCTTTCTCTCTCTACTAGTAGTAAGTACTACCACCTTGTAGGTTTAGGGTTTTATCTAACCCAGACACAAATGGGGCCTAATATCACACCTTCATCGATAGGGGAAGAGAGGGAAATGATACTCATGACCATGAAATCATGTTGTTGAAGGTGTTTGTTTGTTGACCATAAAGGGGGGGGAAAACATCAAGTAATTGTTTTTTTGTCGGGGGAGAAGGGAGGGGCGGGGTGGGGGGGTAATGAGCACCTCAAAAAATAATTTTAGAAGAACACATCCATTCATCCATACATTCATCCACACATTCATCCATTGGCCAGAGAGGATAAGTAATTAAGAAAGGAGATTAAATTCACATAAGCTCGTCCTCCTCGGCGTTTAAAAAGAGTAAAAACTGATGGATCAGATTCTTAACCCAAAATTTCAAAACCTGACTGAGGAGAGCCTGTTGGGACTACTACGACTTACTTACTTCATGATGAGCCCATTCAAGTTGCTACGGGTTGTCATCATTCCTTCTCTGCAGAGCAAAACCTCAGCAATGATTCTAATGATCACGCCCCCTCGCTCTAATGGTTGACAAATACTCTGGGGCCTAATGGGGGGGGAGGGCAAGGGGGGCGGGGGGTGCAGTTCAGCACCAATGTAAGTAGAAGTATCAAGAATTCATGCTCTACTGACTTCTCCTTCCACATCAAATCACATGCATCAAAAGAAGAAGAAGAAACAACAACAATGTACTAGGCCTAGTTTGCTTGATATCTCTTGTAGCCAATTTGAAGTTCCAATGGTTTTTTTGTGCATCAATTTTATGATTTGCTTGTATCTCTTGTTGTCAATTTGAAGTTCCAATGGTTTTTTTGTGCATCAATTTTATGATTTGCTTGATATCTCTTGTTGTCAATTTGAAGTTCCAATGGTTTTTTTGTGCGTCAATTTTATGATGTACCCCAACATGAGTGATGATCAGCTTTAGGATAATTTCTTGACCAGCTGGGTGGGGATATACCTAGAGCTTTTTTTAAAAAACAAATTGTCCATGGAATGTCCTCCCCTCCCCTCCCCTCCCCTCCAAACCCACAAGAAAACACATGTGGGAACTATGGTTTAAATAGCCTATGGTTAAGTAGCTTCAATCTTCCCTCATAAATGGTGAAAACATGTGACAAATCCACCCATTGTTTTTCTATGGACAATGGGAGGAGAGGAGAGGAGGAGAGGAGGAGAGGTGTACATAAGTGATCGATCCATCCTCTTTTTTGAGTGTTGTTTTTTGGATTGTAGTATTAGCAAGTACTATATCATAAGTCCGTCTTTTGGATTATTGTATTAGAAAGTACTATCGTTACAACCAAACCGAAGTTTCTGGACATGAAAGAGCGCCTAGGGAAAAAGAAAAGAATAAATATGGAAAATTTTTAGGGGCAATGGATTGGCTGGGTGCTTCAACAAAGAAGGTCAGCCCAATGATTCTCCCCACTGCAGATTTTGTTCTGTAAATGAAATGAATACTTTGTTTTGATGAGAGACTTACTTGGTGGTACATTCATTCTTCTCTCTCTATCTCTATATATATATACACACAACACAATGTGAGTCACGAGCATGCAAAGGTCACTCAAGGCAAAAGCACGGGCTTAGATGTGCATGTGCCAAGGCCAAGAGCCAAGAGTGTTGTTACACATAAGTGAAGAAAGAAAAAAAAA
>Ga0209208_10008106_pt1 | contig 14097 bp, 9 predicted proteins | sample S1TSphfallax_3_FD_187694 | JGI IMG/M metagenome (GOLD analysis project Ga0209208, IMG submission 187694) | Host-associated microbial communities from peat moss isolated from Minnesota, USA - S1T2_Fd - Sphagnum fallax MG (SPAdes) (version 2) | ecosystem: Host-associated > Plants > Peat moss >...
CAAAAGCAAGATAAATAAATAAATAAATAAATAAATAAAGGAAACCGGGTGGGGGGCGGGGAGAAAGTAAAGTTGTAAAAAAGAACTGAGATCAGGGCTGAGAAAGGGCAAACAAAAAAAGTGAACCTGGGATGGAAGAAGGACAGAAAAGAGAATCCTATAAGTGCACCATCCATCCACGTTGGTGCAGTGGTGGGTGCTGGTTCACTGTGGCCTTGGTAGCCCATCTCTGTTCCTCTTGGCCCATGGGCTTGGAAGTTGGTAGGTAATAGATATCACTTCCAGAAACAAATTATGTCTCTAGATCCTCATAAGCCCGCTCTATTGGGAGTTATGGTGTTTAGTGTTGAGTAGGTCAACTACATCACAGCTTTGAAAACATTGGACTTAACACTTCAAAGTTCACCCAGTGCTTTTTCTATTTGTTTGGGGTCAATTTTGTAATGTGGCTGAGGTGACAATCATCCTTCCAACAATTAGAGCAAATATGGCTACAAACAAAGTTGAAATTTTTTGCCATGAAAAAAACCCTTCTACTACAACTTAGTAAATTTCAGCCATTTTGAAAAAAGAAATTTCTGAAATGTAGTGACGAGAAAACCTGAAAAACAATTTTTCATTCCTATTTTTTCCAAAAAATGTCCTCAGGGGCAAAATTTTGCCTAAAACCAAATCCCTACTTGGAACCATGAATTTTCCATGTACAGTTGAGACAAGGAAATTAAGGCTTTTTAGTAGCCTTATTCCAAGGTACCATCCATTTTTTGGTGCAAAATTTCACACAAATGTGAGAATTTTTTTTTTCATATACCCTTTAGGGAAGGGTGGGAGTGTGGGTGGGGAGGGGATGGTCAAATTTCAAAGAAACAAATCTCAAAAAAAGTTCTCAACGTTTTCACTTGGATTTTAGTGTGGGGACATTTTTTTTTTAAATATTCACTTTTTGGACAAATTGTAGAAACATGTTGCCATTTAATTCTAAATCCTTCTTCAAATGCTTGTAAGTGATGCAACAGCAGAAAATTGAAAAATACAGAACATTGGGTGGTACCTACATGGTCAATAAGTTTTTTGTTTTTATAAATTATTCATGTAGTGTTTGTTTTACTTTTCATTTTCAAAAAAAAAAGTAATGCATGTTCTTATATTTCAATCAGCATTTGTAACATAATAGAGGAGTAGTTTATGATTGAGGAGTTTATTTCACATGCAACTTTGTAATGCTGGCTTCACACACACCACCACACCCAAAGGTAATTGACATTGTTAATCAATTTTGTTAAGCAAAGAAGATTGATGGTTCTAACAAGATTTCTGTACCAGTTTTTCCCCATAGCAACTAGGCTAGATGGGTTGAATATGAAACCAAGTTGGTTCACTAAACTAAGGATTGTTATCTTTCATATTTTCACTTTTGATTTTGTCTCATTTTGTCAACATGTTGCATAATACTTCATGTATAATGAATTTACCATATTTCATGTTTGATTTATCTAATTGTTATCAATGAATCCAATATAAATATGGATTTAAGCAAAACATGGCAAACCAAAGTGTGTTTAAGGTTCAATAAAGAAGTCAAAAATCAAAGCTGAAAATTCTGATGAGAAGTTGGGTGAGACTTGGCCAATATTGAAGGTTGTGCAAGCACAATTATGGAATTACACTTTTTGCCATACTAAATGATGAAAGTTTTGCAAAAAGAGGAAGGTATCACGCTTTCAGCCATATTAAATATATATGAAAGTGTTGCACCTTTTATTATATTTGAGTGTGAAATTATGTAATAACATTCAAATATGTCATTGTAAATAATGTTTATTACCATAGTATATAAGAGAATGAAAGAATTGCACTCTTGGCCATGTCACATTTGAACATTGTGTGCTTTGTAGAGCTTTGCTAAAGAGATTGAAAGGTTTAAAGAAATATTGTAGTACCTTGGCCATTTAATTAATTAATTTTGAAACATTTATTTCAACAAATAGAATATTCTTAAGTATCCACTATTTTCCTTCAAAATATTTTTTGATTTGGAAAAAATAAATTTTGAAATTTTCAACATTTCTGAAAATAATATAATTAGTGTCGAATTGGTCAAGGTACTAAGGTATGTGGAGTTAAACTTTGGACAATATGGATTATTAGAAATCAAAAAGTCTTTTGTGCATCTGCCTGTATGAGCATTCACCAAAGTAAAGCAATTCATTTGGACAAGTGCTGTCAAATAAACTAAATTAGCTTGGCAATCCAAGCTTCAAAATACTAAAAGGACCCCTTTTGCTCATGATTATTTTTTCAATATTTTGACAAGCCATGGGGTGCTCACTTTGCCCCTTTGTTCTCACAATGGGCTGACTATTAGAAGGTGCTATGACTTGTTTTTAGAGTAGTTTCATCAATTGGTAAGTTTTTTCTTCCCCCTCTTTCCCCCTCCCCCCCCCCCCCCAAAGCACTTGCAATGATGGTGTTTAATTTGCTTGTCCCCAATTTGATGTTACATTTCATGTTCTATGTGCAATGAAGTGTTCATTCATTTGAAACAAAGCAAAACATAGAAGGAAGTCTCGTGTAAGAATTAAATGTATTATGTAAAAGAAACATGCAATGGACCACATGTCCACATCAAGCCACCACTTGAAAATGGGAGGTTTGAGAAATTTGGGACTTCAACCCACATTAAAGCAAAAGGTAGCCCTATAGCTTGTGTGGGTTTGGACCTATGCAAATTATTTTCATGTAGTATCCTTATAACATCATGGTAGATTAAATGAATTAAAATTGCACACAACATGTACATAACACAATGCATGAAACATGCATGTCTTGAATTAAGATCACCCACATGCTTAAAGCTTTGGTGTTTATGTGAGTTGCACCCAAAGGAGAGTTCATCACATGTGTTTAAAGGCCTTGTGTTAAAGGGGTAAGGCACTAAATGCACACACAAAATAGAACACAACTATTATGCATGTGAAATTTTTGAACTCCATTAATGTCTTTAAATTGGAACTTTTTAATATTAATTTTTAAATATATATATGAATCAAAGAAATCTGCATATTAATTATATATTCTTAAAAGTGACACTCATTTCATTGTGATTTTTTAAAAATAAATTCTAATACAATTATTCTTCCTAGGGTTTTCCCCAATTCAAAATATAAAATTTTAGTTTAAATTCCAAATATTATAAAATTAAATTATGAATTAAAATAAATAATGATATTAATGATGTACATGTGTTATCAATTTCATTATAAATTATTTAATTATGTAATAAGCTTATAATGTGCAAATATTCAGAAAAAATTGTGTATATATAGTTTGTAATAAGAATGTGGTCACCATGTGAAGTGATGGTTGGATGGCAAACCTCAAATTGTGGTTGAAAAGGTGGAAGTTCAAATTTCACTTTGAACATGTCATGAACATGACATTGTTATGACAATCTATAATAGGTTTGGGAGTCAACTTGAAAATGGAAAATAAAAAAACGTTTTTTTGGTATTGGAATCACAAATCAAAGTTTTGCATTTGTCCATAATTCAATCCAAAAATAATAATTAATTAAAAGATGTTAATTTTATTAAAATCATTTATTATTTAATTTTATAAAAAAATTAATATTGCCATATCAACTAGTAGTTTCAATCATCTTTGACATAATGGACATTTACATGTCATTAGACAATTAAATCAAAGCAAACATTAGTATAAATTTAATCAAAATAGACTCAATATTTTGACCTAAATAACTAGTATGTTTTAACGGAACCATTTTTGTCCAATGTTTAATATGAATAAAAATATGATTATATTTATTTTTTAAAACTTGTGTAAACCCCTTGATTTGTAGTAATGTTAATGTCCCACCTTTAAATACAGAAAGGGAGTTGATGAGTCATTCACTCTTTTTGTTTAATTCCGCTTATCGTTCATGAATATGGACTTGTAATAATATGTTATATACCAATCTTTTTAACATTGTTGCCCAATACACATCAAAAAATGACATTCCAAGGATGTTCCAAATCGAGACAATCATAGTGAAAGAACATTAAGATGATGATAAGGACAAGGAAGGAAAATCAGGAATAGTGGGATGATGGAGGGCAAGACAAAGGACAAAAAGGATGGTGCATAATAACAAGCATAAAAAAAGAATAGTGAGTTGATGATGGTGGGGAGTGGTGGGAGATGGCATGAAATGGTAGGTTGGCAATGGCAAACAATCTAGGGGACAATAAGGAACAATGAGGAATGACAAGTTAACAATGAGGAATGATTGCCTTACAAAGAACATTAGGTTGACAATGTGGGATGACAAGCTAATGACAATCAAAAGCACAAATCCACAATGAACTAACAATAGCCAATGACAACAAACTATAGGATGGACAAAAGGTTTTTTTTTTTGTGGTGAAAGATAAATGATTAGGGGTGCCATGGTTGTTCAAGTGGGAACAACAAAAAGAATAATTTCCTTAATTACTTTTGGGGCAACAAATTAAACAAGGGCATAAAAAGCAAAGGGGGAAGGCACAAGGGATGAATGATGGTGCCAAGATGGACGCCACAATTGTTTTAAATGATTTTTTAGGTCTTTTGGTGATGGACAAATGACATGTATGACAAAGTGGATATTAGGGGTGGCATGAATGTTGTGCAATATTAAATAGGTAAGGCAAGTAATCAATTTTTTTTTTGTTTCACTATTATATATCATTGATTAGACTTCATAGATTAAAAAACCTTTAAACATAAGTAACTAAACTAACCACTATGGAACAAACTTCTAATTATAAATTGTTTATTGTCTACCCAATCCATCCATGGAATTGCATTGGTGCATTGCCTTACCCTAAGAGCGTCCTGGGAAACATTTTGGGAATTTCATTCAAACAACTTTGGGAACACATTGAAAAAATTACTAGACCCTTTTTATTGCACATCAAGCATTTCATTTGGCCACATAAATATTATGGTGAATCTATCATCATTTTGGACCTAGGCTAATGAACAAAAGTGACACCCTTAAATTCTTCCCAAGGCTTGAAAGATGAACTTTTGAATGGAAAGTAAAAAGAACTTGAGGGCATGTTCCTTAATTTTGCACTTCAGGGAACGAAGGGTATGTGAGAACTCTAAGATGAAGATTAAGACAAAGTGACAAGTTCATAAACACCTTACAAACAAGTCACATCCACAAGTTAAGCAATGCAAACAAATAGTGAAAATGAAATCAACTTTGGATCATGAACTTGCTTTGGACTCAACACATTCACATAGCCTATAATACATGGGGAAAGGTCCAAGTCCTCTTCCCTATAGTACAACCTTGGACCTCTTCATAAGATACACATTGAAATGATTTCTTTACCTAGAATTCCCCACAAATGGGAGTCCTGAAATTCTCAAGATATCATTCCCATAACTTTGTAGGCTCATCCTTTTTTCATATATAAACTTTAATTGATGAACTTCCAAATAGAAATTTTTAACAATCAATGAGATCTTTCCAATGCCATATCACATCCTTCCATCATCAAATTTTTTTAAAGTTTTAATGGTTGGGAGTCAAACTACTAATGTGACTCCCAACTTTGTTTTGGGCTATAACATTTATTTCACATCTCCAAATGAAAAATGTAAGTTTATTTTTTATATCAACATTTTGAATTTATTTTATGATATACAAAACTATTGATTTGGATCAAGTTTACCCTTGCAAATTTGACCCAAAGATTTGGGGCATTCCAAATTCCCAAAGTAGTAATTCATCACATAAATCTAAGGAATGTTTCCTTTTCATTCCCCCAATGTATTTAGGCCTCTTTCTTGCCTAGGTTTATTCGTAACTCATTTCTTTTTTGCCTTGTGTTCATTTTGGTCATAAGCCCAAGGTTAAAATCACAACAAAATAGGGACATAGAGGTATTCCCAAATTTCAATTTTTTTCCATTTATGATGGGTATTTTTTCCTTTGGTTAACATGTTGCCCAAAAAATTAATCAAGGTTTGAACATTCACAAAAAAGATATACGTTATAACATCCCCCTTTTGGTTGTATATATAAGTTACAAGAATAAAACTTAAAGCAAAGGATATTAGATAAATTTTGAGGACGTATTAAAAACATGTTTGGGAACTCACAAGGAATTATAAAAGTTGTAAATAATAATAATATGACCCATGGACAAATATGAAAATAAATAATACAATCATAAACCCTACCTTGAAAATCTTTGATTAAGGACATATAGGTTTAAATTCATGAATAACTTGGTTAATTGTTTTGAGTTAGACATAATTGAGAGTGAATTATGTGAACTTGATTAAATTTTAAAGAACATGATTCCAAATAATGTAATGATTCATTCGTAAGAAAGATGATAGTTTTTGAAGGATGATATGTGGCATAATGCTTTGAAAATATTGAATGATAATGTTTTGTAAAAGTAAATGAATGGGATTAATAATTCATTCATTTTTCCCTTCAAGCATTTAAAGGTTGTGGTTGGAATTTTGAGCTCATTTTCCTTTTTTTATTTCATGCTATTACTTGATATTAAGCTTTGGGATAAGCCTTTCATGTAATGAATTTATGTCACGATAAACTTTTATGTGATTGTGATTATGGAAGTGTTCACAAGAACAAATGTATATGATTTTTGGTGAACAATTTTTATGAAGCAAAGTTTTTAGGTATGTGTGATGAACATCCCATTGTGTATAACTAATATTAAAGCCAAATTTTAAGCACCTAGGTAATCGTATTATAAAAACATGTAAATTGCACGTTTTGTATTCTTCAAGTGGTTTGTATGTTGTGTGGGTGTGATGTGGAAATTTAGTTCTGTAAATTACTTATTTATGTGCTAGTGGGTACTTAATTGAAAATTAACTTTCATAGGCCCATAGGCTTGAACGTTTTTTAAAACACATGTACCAAGATTCATAGGAAAGGGCAATAGCCTAACTAACCCAACATGGTCTAGGTAGCTAAGCAAGCCACCTGTTGTGCCAATTTAAGTTCACCTAGTATACCAATTAGGTATGGAACATTCAGTCAACAACCCACTGTTGACCACAACCGATGTTTTGGGTGGGAATTGATCCTTGAACCCCAAGGATGGAGATCAAACCTTTTACCACCAAGCCCCACCAATTGTTGTGCCAAAAATGTAATGTGCATTTTATTTATCGTACTTCATTTAAAATATTACACAAACATCATTTTTTATCTTTGATATCTTTTTTTTTTTTTTCCAAATGACAAGATTAAAGTTTAAAGTTAATTTTTTTTCAATAATGTACACAAAAATTTGTCTTCCCTCTTTAAAATATAAATTAATTTGAAACAAAAAAATTGAATTTAGTTATTGAATACAATTTCAATGACCATCCATGGAAAAAATAAAATCAATCACATGATTTATAATAGATTATATATAGAAAAGAATATCATATCTTAAACCTTCATTTGATTTTAAGAATTATATTATGTAATTTTTCTTTTGATATATCATGATTTTACCAATAAATTTTAATTTAAATGTGTGATGTATAATTTATTCACATATAGTATTTTATAAATGGATCATAAATCAATTTTAATAGAAATATAATAAAATATCTCAAATTATCCATATTATTTCTGATGTAAAAATTAATCTAAATAATCAATTTTAATTTTTAAATATGAATTAATGCCATATACTTAATTGATTTTATGGAACTATAAATTTTATTATGTTTACACATATAATATCTTAAGTTTTATTTAAAATTATGATAAATATTTTATGTAAAAATAAATTATGCCTTTTCACATCTCAAAGCTCTATTTGATTTAAGAAATTATATAATAAAACTTTAATTATAATAGATCATAGTTGTACCAATAGGATGCAATTTAGATAGATGATATATAAACTTATTCACTATATAATTTCTTTAAATGGGTCATAAATAATTCCTATTACCTAGCATATTCAATAAATAAATAACATTGCCTACCTAATTAAATAATTACACCTACTACCTAAACATTAACCTATTTAATAAATAAATTACATAGCCTAATTAATTAGCTAATTATAAAATATGATTTATCATCATTATAAAATATCTAGTATTTACCCACATACATATTACCTACTATCTAGCCTTATATCTACCATTAATTGCCATGGGTCCTTTAAAAAATTTACAAACCCACCAAATTTTACTACACATTTAATGGTTAGTTCATTGAAAATAATTAAGGGAAAACAATTAGACCACTAAATCCAACAATTTCATTGCCCAACTCTTTCTTTTCACATTTAATTACATGTGCATTTGGAGCTAGGATTTATAATTGCAAATCAAGTTGAAAAGATGTCATGTGGTGTCCAATGGCCTATGAACCACCTTCCAAGTCATAGAAACAACTGTAATTTCATCTATTTTGGGATGCCACTAAAAAATACTGATATAAATGTATTTTTCATCTTCATTTTCATCCAAATTGACATTAATCACAAGTATAAGTTGCATATGCAATTGAAAACCAGTTTGTAATTGTTTATGTGACTATAAGTCATTCTTACTAAAGTGCCATAGAGGACAATCACATCTATAATCATAAAAAATGGTTGATTTAAACACAACATAATATTACTTTCGTAGATATTTGTTTTGCCCCTAGTATGAGTCAAACACATACTAACCAATTTTTTTTATTAGAAAAATATCACCAATAAAAAGGGAAGAAAAAGGCTTGCCAAATTCATTATTTTAAAAAAAAATAAAAAAATTGCCATATTACGATAGAAGCTTAGAGACAACTCACCATTTCATGTATTCCCCATAAGGCCTATTGCATATTGTAATTAGGTCATTAGGTATCCCTATTGCCAAATTAACATTAGTAGATGTCGTTGGATATAGGTTAATCACTAGCAAATCACCATTAAATTTAGGGTTATCACCATGAATATCACCATTAGATTTAAAGCTATCACCATGAATATCACTGTTAGATCTAAGGTTATTGCCAACAACTTTAGGTCTAGATTTTAAATAGTCAAAACTACTATGCTACACAAAGCAATGAGGTAGCTAACTTGAGCACCAAGAGCATTGAGTACAGTCATTGTTGTGACTTGGAAACTTTTGTTGCTTTTCACTTTAATTTTGTTGATTTTTGCTTTGCTTTCACCAATTCTCACTCCATCAACTTCTTATGACTTATGAATGTTTCTAGTGGGCTCCAAAGCCCAAAATCTAAAGGGTTGGGAGCTTGGAATTTTAGGAAAATAATAAGGATTTAGGTTCTTAGGGTGTGTTGTAAGTTATAAATTGTCGGGTTTGGTTGGAACTCGGTTTGTTGTTAAAGTCACGAAGGTGCAAATTGTTCAAGAATCAGTGATGTTTGAAGGTGAACTAGAGGCGACGATGCCAAAGAACCCTTTGCCACACCTCCTAATGCCCATTACCCACCAAGTTGCTATTGTTCATGTGTGTAGAGTTCATAGTGTTCACCATTGCCCACTAAATTGCTACAAGTTCATGTGCACAAAGTTCATAAAGTTGCTAAATGTTGTAACTTGTTCAATAATGTTTCTTGTTACACATGCATGGTAGTGTTGGCCTTCAAGTGAACCTCATGGACATTACTACTACACATTAGTTAATGGAAGACTTCTTCATTAAACTTTGTCCTTCACTTGCTCTTGGGAGGTTGATTTCCTTTTTGTAACATATTGTGGCACATGCTTGCTTTAAGGTTACAAGCTTTGTATATTCAAGTTCACTCAAAAACTATGTTTTTTATTGAAGTTTTGTTCAAGCTTTATTCTAGCTCTATTCATTTTTTAATTTAATATGATGTGATGTTAGAATATATTTGTGCCAAATATATATATGTCACAATGTACTAAAAATTGATTGAAATAATGTTTAGTTTGTATGAAATTTGTAGAACCTATTAAACATAATGATTCCATATGATTGAAATATATTTTTGAGCCATGTGAAGAGTTTGATAATTATCATATTACAAATGGGTGTTTTTGGGGGTGATGACTATAAGTATGTGGTAAATTAATATTTTGACAAACTGTCACTTTCAAATGGAAGATGATAAGATATATGAGGTGGGTCATTTAAATTTTTTTGTTTCAAACATTTTTGGTTGACTAATTCAAACCCAAACGTAATGCAATCCAAAAACGTAAACATGTGTTATATTCTATTAAATATACCATAAATATACCCATTATTCCTTAAATTTGATCTTTTAAAATTTATTTCTGTTTTTCAAATAATATTAATATCATTAACTTTGTGAAAATCAAAATATCAAGCCCAACATTAAAAGTCAGACCCAAAATTAAATGCAACACATTTTGTAGAAATATACATTACATACATGCCATGAAAGTGCCCAAAGTGCCCCCCCCCTCTATATTATGCTTTCACCCATTAGTGAAATAGCTCTATTCTTGGTGAGTGAAACATTTTTGTTTTTGGTTGTTTTAGCTCTATTCTTAGTTAGTGAAATAATTTTATTCTTGGTCAGTGCTTACTTGAGGTTTAGAAAGGTTTAGGGTTTGGTAGGTTTTAGGTTTATGGTTTAAAATCTAGACGAAAGGATCTTGCATAATCTAGATCCTAGATGTTTTCTTCATTGAATTCTATTCAAGCTTTGTTTTTTGTTAAGACTAAACGCACACAACATCACATGTTTGCTTTAAGGTTTTAGTAGATTTTTGGTTTAGGTTTTAAACAATTTAGGAATTAGGATTGTGTATAATCCATATACAAATTAAACTTGCATATCTATCATGCTTCTTCCCATACTTATGCATTGTCCACAACCCATAAGAAGACAACTAACTAGGAGGTGTGAAAATAAAAGCTTTCTTGTGGTTTAACAACATGTTCTACTTTTGACATAAATTTGGAGCTTAGAGTTTCACAATGCACATGGATCAATAATTAATGCTAATAAGTGGCTCACAAATTTTCTTTATTGTTTCTCAACCTCCCTTTGCTTTTATCTTTTGTATGCATTTTTTTTTTTTGAAAGGCTTAGAAGATGGCATTTGTGGAAAGGACAAAAAAAGACATTATCATGTTTGATTTTTTCAAATCCAATAGGGGTTCTTGAGGATAATTCTCCTTTTGTGATCCCTCCTAAACCTAAACCAATTCCATTTTTTGTAACAAGTTCAAGTGGCAACAAGGTTGAACCAAATTTTGATTTCAATCAAAAAAATGATAATCCTATTGTGTAATTTGTTTGTCCTAGTGGATTGCCCACTTATGCTACTTTTGTGGCAAATTTCTTAGTGATCCATGTCATTTCAAAGGAAGAGGAATCAAAATTGCCCCCTCTTGAGAAACCTAAAAATAATTATGACATATCACAAAAATGTCGAAATGTGTGGGCTATTCAATTCCCATGGGTAGAAATGTTGAGAAGTGAAACTAGAGATGTTCACCATGTGAAATGCCTGGTATGTTCATTTATGAAGGGTAAGGATGTGAATCTAGGGCCGAAGTCTAACACTATTGAAAAACATGTGGGAAAAGCAAATGTTGTTTGAGACATGTCGCACTTGGGCAAGGAATAAGGAGAATGGTATGTCAATAAGAACTACAACCATGCAAAGAATGAGGTTGCTTATTCTAAGAAGAACCACCTCACAATTGTTGAACAAGTTCAAGGAGGGGTTAAAGAGGAGTGGGGTGAAAAACAACAACAATTTGTTACAATTTTGGATTTACTATAATTGAGTTGGCTCATGTTTGAATTTGAGGCTTTGAAGTCTCTCTTTTCTTTCCTAAATGTCCCTTTGTTGCCAAAATATCACTAAAATGATTCAGCAAGATGGGTTATGGTTGAATGTATACATAAGCAAATCATAAAGAGGGTAAAAAAAACTATTACAAGTTCAAAGTACCTTGCATTGTCTTGCGATGAGGTGACCATGATTGATAACCAATCGTGGATTTCTATCCATTCCTATGTTGTTCAAAATTGGTGTCACATACTTCTACTCATTTCTTTTGAACATGTTATTAAAAGAGGGCGTGCAAATAATCTAAGGTTATTATGGGTGCTTTGAAAGAACATGGTGATCTTGTTTGCAAAATTAATTTAATTTGGGGCTTATGGAGTGAATGTTTTTCGAGGGTACATAATGTTGTTACTCGCCAAATGCAAAATAAGTTTCCCCCCCATTTGGAAGCAATTCATTGCATGGTGCATTGCACCAATCTAACTGTGCAAACTTTATTTCAAATCCCTATTGTGAAATTTATATAAAATTTATTGTAATCATTTTATTTTATTTTCATAGCCCAAAAAAACATCTTGAGTTTTTTAAGTTGGCAGAATTAATGAAAGGGAAATGAAGAAAATTTTGTGGAATATCATAACACATTGGATCGGCATGTTTAGTTTGGCAAAAATGGTGATGATAATGTATATGCCATTATTGGCAAATATGGTTGAATGCAATCCATCAATCATGTCTACCAAAGTGAATTTTGAGCTTTCTTTTGATGTAAACCTTTTCATCTATCTTTCTTGTTTGCTACCCATGCTAGAAATTATCCATGCATTGATCAAGTTTGCATAGAAAAAAGATGTCTTTGTATGCGATTATGCTGCTACCATAAATATTTGCCTTGGGGTTAATTATATTTTTATTATGTGGATCCAACAACAAAATATGTTTATGATATTTTCAAAGACTTCCAAGGTTTGATTCCTTGAAATCATAGCAATGTGCATTTGAAGTGGAAGACCGGTTCACTACACCTCAATACCCCTAATGGTAAGTATTTGGCCTTTGATCCATCAAATTACACATTTTGGGCTACATGTATAAATGCCATTTGTGAGAAGGTTTAGGTGACCTAAGAGGTCTTCACTAATGGAGGAGGCAAAATCATCATGTTAAGATTTTTTTCTGCCATTTTCCTTGAGTCTTTATGTTTCTGTGTTGTTTGTTTATTTATCTTTTGATTGGAATTTGTTCTTACTATTTTTTTGGTCCTTTATTTATTTTTTATTTTGTAGCTCTAGTAGAAACATTCACTCGTGAATTGACTACAAGGTTTCCAACATCTCATTTGATGGATATTATTGGCATTTTTTATTTATAATATTAGTTTCAAGGCAATGTTGAGAATAATTTTAATCGACATTTAATATTGATTAAGGCACATTATTGTTCTAAAAATTTGTTGGAACTTGCCAAAACTTCATAAGTTCACATCTTGTTGTTGTTAAGATTTGCCCAACAATTCTGTTTGCAAGTGTTCTTGACATGTAGTCTAGTACTTTTTAGATCATTATGCAATCTAATGCTACTCTTGCTATGGAGGCACAATTTCATGTTAATCCCTTAACTTGATTTTGGCAAACTTTGGAGGCTTTTCACATTCTATGGCATTATTTCCCTAAGTTTTTCAAATTGGTGGAAATCAATGTAATAGTACAAGTATTGGGTTCAATGGAAGATGAACAAACATTTTCCACTTTTTTTTTTCATGAAATCTAAATTGAAGAACCACTTCAATGAACACTTGAATACTATTGTGGGAATGTATTCTCAAACTTTTTGTAATTTGAATACTTTCCCATATGACACATGTTTTGAAGCTTGGAAGGAGCAAAAGCCTAGGCAAGCAATGGTTTAAGCTCCTCTACTAGGATTTGGGTGGGGTTTGTTGGTTTAATCCCATCATAAATGGGCCATTCTCAATGATGACATTTAGTAATGGTTGAAGTCGGGTCATTCTATCATTTAGAAGTTAAGATTCAAGAATTATGATGGTTGTTTAATATTTTTTTGTGTGTGACCACTCTCAATTTTGCTTTTGAATCTTTGTTTAGTGTCAAGCACTATCTTTCTATTTTTCTTCCTTGATTTTATATTTGTTTATGTTTGCCTCTCTCTGCATTTGTTTACTTTTGTGTTACCTCTCTCTATTTTTGCTAGCCTTTATTTACTTTTATTTTCCTTTCTTTGCTTCTACTTCTGTTCAATGTTTCCTTATGATTCTATTGTCTTTTGTCTGCCTCTATCTAGA
>Ga0209208_10008107_pt1 | contig 14096 bp, 13 predicted proteins | sample S1TSphfallax_3_FD_187694 | JGI IMG/M metagenome (GOLD analysis project Ga0209208, IMG submission 187694) | Host-associated microbial communities from peat moss isolated from Minnesota, USA - S1T2_Fd - Sphagnum fallax MG (SPAdes) (version 2) | ecosystem: Host-associated > Plants > Peat moss >...
TTATTGTTGCTAAATTTCACACTTCCAAAATCCATATTTTAAAATATTATCCAAATTATTTTCCCCAAATTTCACAATTTCCATGGTCCAAATATTAAGATATCATCCAAATTATTTTCCCCAAATTTCACAATTTCCATGGTCCAAATATTAAGATATCATCCACGTTATTTTTCCGAAATTTCACAATTTCCATTATCATTCAAAAATATCATCTGAACTAATTCTTCCTAAATTTGCCCGCCTTCCATAGACCATAATCCACATTAAAAAATGTCATGAAAATTATTTTCCTTAAATTCACACTTCCATAATCCACATTTTAAAATCACTCAAATGATTTTCCCTAGATTTCACACTTCCATAATCCACATTCAATAATATCATTCAATAATACTACTTTTCCTACATTTCACAATTTTGTGCTTATTATACAATTCACTCGCCCTTGATTCATCACTTGGTCACTACTCTACTTTGTTTTACCCACCCTATTTGATTGGGTGTTATTTTTCAAACCTAAATTGATAGTATCCCATGGCTTTCTTTCCTATGAAGGTAGCCTAATTGAATAGTCCTAAAGTGTACTTAGACACCTAATTCAAAAACATTTAATAAATAGTTATGTTTTCTTTGATGGAAACCTCAAGCCTAATTCTCACTTTTTGGGAGTGTGGGTTTGCAAGCATCGAATTTGTAGCCCTTGCCTACCAAGGCAAGGATATTGTGTTTAGATTCATTGTGGAGTATAGTAGCTTAATGGATTTTGCCCCGGGGTAGTAGGTCTATCTTTATATGAGTATTTTTGAAAGCTGATATTTTGGCTTGTGTTGAAACTTGAGATTAGTTATAGAGTTATAATAGCTTGAAGAAGTTTTGGTTGTTTTTTTAGAGGGTTTTTGAAAATTATATTTGAGTTTCCATAATTCTTCTTTTGCCTTAAGATATTTTTTTATGTAAACGGCAAGGCCACGGTGCGACACGCCCCTTGTTATAAGTTGTGTGGATGACAATGAAGTGGAACTTTGTGATCTTGTGCACACAAATTGACCCCAAGAAGCCGTTAAAGAATCGATTAGTAGCCATTTTTTATGGTCCCTTAGTATTGTCAAATTATGGTGGATTGTTTGTAATAGTCCTTATATCCAAACCATAGATGATGGCGGAGTGTTTGTTGTGTCATCCTATATTTGCACCATAGATATTTTTTAAAGATGAAAACCTCACAAATTCATGGATGAAGTTGAGAGGAACATTCATTTAAAACCTAATTACAAGCCATTCATAAAATCTCAACGAACATTCTTCATTTTTTCATACACGATCCCCAAAGTCACTTCACACACCCACTCTTTTTCCTTTAAAAAAAAATCAATCCCGGCAAAGGTCTAGGTAGTAAAGTGGGCCCGTAGCCAACAGCAAAATGACAACAATTGATTTATTTGAGGGTGATGCAAGGCAAGAGAAAAATTCGCATACTTTTAGGGCAAGAATTTGCCCATACTAAAAAAGACTCCACTTTTTTAACATAACACATGTGTGTGAGACGGAATTTTATCTCGGCCGGCCATTTGCCTTGAGCTCATATTTTGTCACTTTGCTGCTATTGGAGCGCTATTTGTATTTGGTGGTCTACACATGGTCATCGTGTATAAATATCTCCGGATGTGGCATTAGGACCACAAAATTCACATGGTCTCCAAAAAAAAAAAAAAAAAAAACAAAACACTCATGTGGGGTCATTGTTTTCTGTACAGTCGGTGATGTGCTTACTTACCCTCGGTTTCATGTTTTGTGGCGCTCCGGTGTGCACCCTTCTTGGACATAACTTTTAACACACTTAAGTGCTGTCTTTCCTCACAACCACAAGAAGAAATTGCCCCCACTTGTATGTAGAATCTGAGCCCATGTTTGATGATGATAATGAGGCTCTTCTTGCTATGGAAATTGTCAAAGAGGAGAGATGGAGGAGGAGGAGGACCACCCACATTAAGTCTCACAAATGGAAAGTATTTCATCCTTCTAACTACTAACTCTTCTTACTTGGGTTTTGCAAGAAATTATCAAGTCCCAAATTGGGGAGAAAAGTATTTCATCCTTCTAATTACTAACTCTTCTTACTTGGGTTTTGCAAGAAATTATGAAGTCCCAAGTTGGGGAGAAAAATATTTCATCCTTCTAATTACTAACTCTTCTTACTTGGGTTTTGCAAGAAATTATGAAGTCCCAAGTGGGGGAGAAAAGTATTTCATCCTTCTAATTACTAACTCTTCTTACTTGGGTTTTGCAAGAAATTATCAAGTACCTAGTTGGGGAGAAATTTTTTATGCCCACCTGGTATCCCAACATCTTCAAATTTTGTTAACCGTCCCCAAGTTTAAGAGCAAATTGTGATGGCTTGCAAGGACAAATATAGGACCTCATATGTTTGAGGAGAATATAAAATTTGAAGGTCACATTTGGTGAAAAATGGTATTTGAATATAACTGTGCATTAGAGATTTAAAATTTGCACAAAGAAACAACCACAAATGTTTATTTAAAACATATATACAAGTTCATAGTTTGTGAAAATTTATGGATGTGCATGTACCAACAAACTAACCCTTGGTTGCCATTCTTATGAGGGTTATTTGTGTTTTGCTTTCAACTGGAGGAAACAATGCTATGGGCAGAAAATGCATCATTCAATCACAATAGGTGGTTTAAGTTAATAATCTCTCAACCTAAAATTTGGATGATAGAATAGTACCAAATCATGCATGGTTAGAGATATGCCATGTACCTCGTGGAGAAAAGAAAACAATGAAAATAAACACAAGCCATTTGCATTACTAATGTTCATGACATTTTTTGACCAAAGAACTCTCGCTTGCTCGCCCATGATCCTGGAGGCATTAGGTATCAAGTTGTATGTATCTCTACACGTATGGTGCCTAACTTTCTTAGTCATGATGACACACACCACCCCATCCAAACCCACACTATCAACTATCAAAATAATAAAATAATAATATAATAACTCATATTGTGGATGGAATCTATGGATGATCACATCACGTAGTGATGCACCAGGGTCAACCATCCTCCTTGTAGCCAATAGGAAGTACATTCATCATTTATGCAAGGAGGATGGCAATCCAGGGTTTTCCTTTTAAAAAAAAATACTATGTTATTGAAAATTTGGTGATTTTTTCCCACAAGTTTAACCAAATTAGTCCAATTTACACTTAAACAAAAATAAAATAAAATTCCACTATGTTCCCCATTATTTTTTAAAGAAAATGTCAAAATTTGTCCCAAAAAACATTGTGGCCATCCTCAAATGTAATTTTCATTACTAAGAGCATGTTGTCATTTTACACAAAAGAACACTTGAAGGTAGCCTACTAGATGTGAGAATGGTAATTAGAGATGATTTACAAAACAACAACCACAATGGTAACTGAATAGAAACAACTTTGCACTTGAATTTCAGGCAAAGCTTATCCCTATTTCTTTTTCTAATGGGCTCATTTTCATTTGATGGGTACAGATCCTTTTTTTCCTTAAAAAATGTTGTTTTAAGAAAGGTACTGAGCAGACAAAAAAAAATTAAAAAAAAAATTAAATTCTTCCATGCCCAAAATTAAATGGAGCCTTTAAAGTACTTAAACTAAAGGTCCATCCTAACTGGTAAGATGCGTTTTGGGGCATATTGCCCAAAAAAAACATTTCTATCTGGACATAGGTGAAATGGGCAGGTCTAAGAAACTTGTGGAATGAAATAAAAAAACCCTCTTCTTTTTGCTGAGGTTTGGATAAAATGAGTGTAAGGGAGACCATAAAAAATTTAATATAGATGGACCCCACTAAAAATTAATTAATTAATTATTTATAAATAAATAAATAAATAAATATTTCAACAAACTTAATTTTTCAACATCTTACAATCACAAATAAATAAATATTTCAACAAACTTATTTTTCCCTTCTTATATAGTTGGGTCAATGAGAATGACATGAACTGGGCATGATGAAATGGGCATAGCCCAAGTGGCACATTCTTATGGTGCCAAAGATAGGAATGCCCATGTGCTAACCCTATTAGTCTCATTCATCCTTGTCCACATGACACCCCTCCCTTCCCTTCCCCTCCTCCCCCCCCCTCGAATTCAACACTAATAAGTCAAGCCCAACACTGAACTGCCAAATTGCAGCCATGCAAACAAAGCAGCTTAGTCCACCAATGCCTCTGGCCTAGCACATGGCTATTCTGGTCCATGTGAACACAGCATGAATTTGCAGGAGAATTTGGCTCCCTGAAATGAAAGAGAGAGAGAGAGAGTGAGAGAGAGAGAACTGGGCCATTTGGAAGAGAAACTTGGCAGGTTATCAACCCGGGTATTGATAGCCTACCCAGTCACTTGTTGATTTCTCTTGGTAACCACCAGTTAGGTTACTAACCACCTCAATAAATTGAGTTTTCAAGTTTTAATAACCTGCCTGGATGACCTGGTTATCATCCAGCTAAGTTATTAATCCTAATATTCTAAGCATGTTTATGATATAAGATACAGAACTACAGAATAAAAAATTAAATTTTTTTTTAAACCGGTTATTATCCTACCCTTGTGCATAGCTGATGGTTATTACTCAAAATATTGATAACCTAACCAGCACTCTTTTTTTTAATTTTTAAAATCACCTAATATGTACAGCAATTATGAAAAAAACCCAATAACTGGCCGGGTGTACAAACCCAGTCTCAAGCAACAAGTTCAAAAGAGTTTGTCACCAATTTTTGGCCTCCGCTAATACCCCTTGCAAAGAACACCCTGCCTAGTGGACAAGACCAGTGTTGGGCGGTTCTCACTTTTTTTTGTGAGAACCGACCAGTTTCGGTTCTTACATCATGTTATGAGAACCTGATCGGTTCTCATATATATATATATTGGGCTGGTGAGAACTGACCAGGTTCTCAAAAAATTTATTTTTTCCAAATTCACCCGGTTCTCTTTTTTTTGGAAATTAATATTTAATTTAATAGTTATGTAATTCTTTTATTAGTTAAAATTGAATATTTAATCTTTCAAAAATACTTTTAAATACATGGAAATTTGAAAAAAACATAATTCAAAACTTACAACTCCACAACTTTGTCCTTTTCAAAAGCTCCTTTAAACTTGTCTAACTCTTTTCTTGAGTTAAGATCACTTTCAATAAAATCTACCAAATTAGAAAGGGATTTACAACCTATCCTAAGATCATTGGGCCAATTTTTGTTCACAAAAATCAATTTATCCAAATTTTTTTAATTGTCAAATGACATTTCTTAAAACTAGTAAGAATTCTAGCTAATGAAAATATTTTTTCTATTTCAATTTGAGATCCAACTATTCCTAATATTTTTTTAACATAAAAACCAATTGTAGGAAACATGCTCTCATGTTTTTCCACCATTGCAGTGTACTGGGATATTTGATGTCTTTAACAACCATTTGATAATGCCTGAAAATCAAAAGCTCTTTATTGACCAATTCCATTGTTGGTTCATTTGTGCTGGTTGTCATCTTAAAGATATTCAAATTCATGTCCTCTTCAACCCTTTGATCAATAACACCCATTTTAGATTCAAATAATAGATGCAAATGATAATAACATTTAAGAAATATAGAAAATAATTTTTTTTTGTCATATTCTTCAACAATTGCTTTATCTTGTTCACGACCAATAAGCGAGGACACAAAACAAAGAATTTTAAACCTAGGGTCAAACATTAAAGAAAGTATATTATGAACCTTTTTTTTCATATTTTTTTAAGAAGGAAAAAAAAAATCCAAAACTTGAATAATTTCCTTTTTTATGTTGGAGGCCAAACATGACAACTCATAAACAACATTTCCATCTTCTTCCATTAAGTTGTCAGGTTGCAAAATAAATTTCATCCTTGAATTTTATTCATGGAGATGGCAAAATTTAGTGCATCATTTAACACCCAACGACCCCTAGACTGATTGAAATACAAACAACCACAACAAGGCCAAGAGAATCAACAATGATGTGACAAATGTGCCATGTCAAAGGAGGTGGTATTCTTGGACTCATTCTCCCAAAATTCTACCTGTTATAACATAATATAATTGCGTATTTGAATTGCGAAACTTTCTAAAAAAGGATAATTTTGCTAACAAATTTGCAACAATAAAAGAAAATGTTAAATCATGCACAATAACATTTGAAAAAAATGTTAGGCAAAATCAAAATTGACCAAAAAAAGTGCACATAAAAAAATAAAATAAAAAAATAAAAACAATTTACCTTGTCTTCCACTAGAGTATTCAATTTCCCAGGGGGAAAACTTGAATTTACACATGCCTTTTCTCATTTTTGCCTACCCTTTTTAGATTTTTTTGGCTAAGTTATGCATTTCTGCAAATCTCCTTGAATAGATTTGATTTACACATATCGTAAGTCTTTGCAAACTTTTTCCTTTGTTGTAGTATACTTGTAAGCCTTGGAAAATGCATGCCACAAACAAGTGTCCTAAAAACTTTCCTCCAAACCCAACATATCATAACTTATAATTGATTTTAGGGTTGTAGTCATAATGTTTAGATTAAATCCCTCATCCTTGACATAAGCAATTTTTTTTTTCCTCAATGCATACTATCCAACAATTTTGTAAACTTTTAAACCAAAGTTGGTTGCCAATCATTTCCTAAAAACAAATCACCAATGCAAAAAGGAGCTGCAATCTAAGAGGAGTGGTGTGAGAGTTACAACATGAGGGGAGTAGCATGAGAAAAACAACGCTAGAAGAATGACAACACATGAAGAGTGGCGGCATGAGAAGAGGCGACATGAAAAGAGGTAACGCAAGAAGAACAATAGCATGAAAAGAACAATGCAAAAAGCAACCATGTGAGGAGCATCGTGAGAGAAACAACATAAGAGGAGCAATGTGAAATAAAAAACTAGAAACTAAAAATTAGGATTTAACAACAACAACACAAAGTAAGAACACCAACCAAACAAGCATGAAATGAACATAACAAAAAGCAGTAGAAAACAAAAAAAAAAAGTCATTATGACCAAAAATGAAGCCCAAACTTCATTTTTATACACTTTTTTTTATCCCTAACCCTAAACAACACCTCTACCTCCCTATGTGACAACGATTGTTTAGGAACCTTAAACTCAAAACTATTGAGAACTAGATGCAAATATTTTGAAAGAACATGTTTTGGTTCTCCAAAATATAAATAAATAAAGAGAACTGATTCTCACAACCAATTCTCATTCATGTGAAAACCAAAGATCGGTTCTCCAACCGATTTTCACAATCAACCATGTCAACCAGTTCTCACTGTGAGAATCAATCTAAGAACCAGGTTAACAACTGGGTCAGAATTTGAGAACCGCCAACACTGGACAAGACCTTTCAAATATGGGTTGTTCCCTACCATGTCCACACAAAAATTACATGCCAGCATGTTTTTATAAGTTTGAAAACAATCCATGCACTCAGATACTAATAACTATCAAAGATATGCAATAGACTATAGACATTGTTATAAAAGCTATTGTGCAATTAACATTGTTGTAAAGACCTACAAGAAATTTCTTAGTGTATATGGAGGATACAATCTGAAGCATATTCTGTGTCCACAAAAGGCAAGCTTTTGAAATGCCCACCCCTTTTTTCATTTTCCCTGTTATACCCAACAGGTTTTTTAATTTTAAAGTCCCCAAAAAACATTCTCATAGGTCTTTTCACCAGGTGATGCAAACCCTAAACCTCTGTCTCAAGCAGGTGCTCAACTCAGGAATGTCTCACTCCTCAATGCCCTGTTCAAACAGTCATGCCACAGCCTTATGTCTCACCAAACACTCACTATATTGTCATGTCAAGTCATACCGTCGTTTGAAGTGGTGTGTTTCTGGTTCACTCTTGAGTTGACGGTGCACAAATTCAGTAATCTCAGACAGGTAGGTATATGTGCAAGTAGAGAGGGATAGGAACTTGATTCCAAAACCAACTCTCATGGTCTTGAGAAACTACACAAGAGATAAAATGTGATGTCAAACTCCCAAGGTTTCCATCGATAAAAACATGCACTGTGTCCTGCAATGAACCACATCTTGCATTGATGTCAATATGGTGGAGTGATTGAGCCTGTATTACTCAAAGGCTTTATATCATCTTTGAAAAGAACAAAGAAAATGGGGAAAAAAACAAAACCAAGGAGCAATTTTGGTTGGAGAACCAACTCCATTGATTTTATGAGAGGACATACCATGAACTGGACAATTTGTCACAAATCACTGACAATTGGAATCTTCATGCTGCTCCAGTTTTTCCATAGATTGTTGTCTGACAAAAGAATGCACCAGAAGCTAGAGCGGACATGAGAAATGTCATGAGCATTTTCCCAGGAATCAGAAAACCCAAAGCAAAAAATGTGACAAGGTCAACAAACAGTTAAATTTTATTGGTGTGTGAACCAGTTCATCTGAAAAGTCCTCAGCTAAAACTACACAGATACGACAGGCATTTCCATCTCCAGAAATCTTGCTCAATTAGTAGGTCCCCCCAACTCCTCTAGAGATTCAAATGCATGCTACAAAAGCCAAGGATGAAACCCCATTTCCAAGAGCCTTTTTTCAAACCGTCTGATGTACAAAACGAGACACAAGCACGACGGACTGCCTGGCACATTGCAGAGAGGGAAAAGCCCTTTCAGTTTTCCGTCCAAATTTTCATCACTTCTCCACCACCAAATTCAGACAAATGCAGAATCAATTTACTCTCTTAGAAAATCTTGTTTCACTCTGCCTTGACAAGAGTAGTATTCACTTCTGGTCGAATACTATCAGTGTGATACTGGTCGGTCTTCAAAGCCTTGAGTTTTCTGTACCCCTTATCTGTCCCAAATATCCTGTTCATAAACCAAGAGACAATCACACTGTCAACATCTAGTAACAAATATGCAAACCGATGGTGCTTATACACTAAGTTTGCATTCAATGTAAAGAAGCAAACTCAGTAAAGATGCAAACTTTCTGAGTCTTAGAAGCATCAGACAGAAATGGGTATGAGCAAAAAAGGGCTTGCAGAACACAGAACTGAATTCTCTCACTATAGTCTTCAATTGCAGCAAAAAACACATGTTGCTCAACATATTGATTAACTTGCAGAAATAAACAAGACATTTAGTTGTGAAGAAGGACAGGCATGTACAACAGAAAATTGGAGAACACCTTTCCTTCTGCACTACCAGATGCAAGAAGGGGAGACACTTCTTACCAGTCCATGTAAGTGAAAGTAGATGAATAGTTCCCTGACTTGGTGTAAAGCAGTCTATGATGATAGTCATGAAAATCCGCACTGTTTCAAAGCAAAGTTGCACAGAAAATAGCTGATGTTATCAATATCTATACTGCAAATCTGAGGATGCAGTTTTGCAATTAGAGAAGCCTTTTTCTTCTTTCAAAGCTTCAGAGAAATCAAATACTTAAACTGCTCAAATCAAGAATGCAATGTACACACCCCCCCCCACCCAACAAAACAATTAAGAGGTTGTCAGAAGCAGCCGACAGACCCTCCATAGATGGGAAGAACTCTGGAAAGGCTCCATGGGAAGTCATAACCACAGTGAGCTTCAACAGTCTCCAGCACCCGCACACTCATCCAAATCCAGAGGGTGAGTAAATGAGGACCAGTTATCGCTGGTCCAAAGATGGTGGCAAACCCCAGAAACAGAATCTCAAGGGGGTGAGCATACTCTGAGGTCAACCCAAATGGTGTTGCATACCTGACATGCATCATCCCACCAAAACCAAGAAGTCACTCAGACATGGGTCACATAAGCTCCACAGGGGTTTTTCTTTTTTGTGGTCATCACTGATGAACTGCAGAAATCTACAATATGCCTCATTGGTACAACTAAAAGTATGCTACAGGTAGCAGCTAAAAGCTCATACTAGTAATCTGTCTTCAAGTCACTGGTATCCGCCAGCAAAAACTGAAATTTACAAGCATGTTCAACAAGGCAATTGATTTATAAGAGATATGAGAAAAGAGGGTACACACTCATGGTGAACACTGTGAACATGCTTGTAGAGCCACTTAGTGTGCAGGAAGCGGTGACCCCAATAGAAGATGAAATCCTCCAAGATGAAGTATGACAAAATCTGAAATGACATCACCTTCCTGCATGTGTCCTTTTCCCCCCATCATCAGTCTTCACAAAAACACTGTAATAATTTGCTATGACTTTAAAGTGTTATAATTTCTCATGCTTCCCTTGGAAGCCACTAAGCCTTGTATCAAACTGCACACCAGAATGGTAGACTTACCAAGATGGCAAGGGCAGCTGACTGGTGAATCCCATGTACTTGAACACAGGGTAGGACACAACCATAAGGGGAAGATTCACACAACTGTGATAGAGCAGTAGCCATAATACACATTTTTCCTGTGCGGCAGGTGTGTTCATCTTTCTCTACACATTCCAGCGAAAACCAATTTTAGAGATGACCATGGAAGGGAAAGGTCTACAATACTTCACAAGAACTCTTTTGCTGCAGATGATCAAGAAAGTGAGAGATTAAATTCACATGCAACAATCTCACAACCAATACAGTCTGCTTGGTCAAAAAGGAAAAGTCTTGAATTTGACCAAGAAAGACTACCAGGCTGGCTTGATTGAGGACAGGCGCTTGAAAAGAAAGAGGGCCTATCTACAAAGGCATTCCTACTGTGCTCCTTGCATCTTGAGCATTCAGTTGAAGGGAGGGGGCTGTTGTAGGGTTTAGGTCAAAATCAAAAACCAAAAGTAAGCAGAATCTAGGTCTTCAGGACTTAGTTCTATCATTGGGATCCCACTGACCCACTTCGTGATCACAACAATGTCCTTACCTGATTGGTTGCAATGGGCTAAAACATCTGTGTTAAAAGTGCTTGCCAGTGTAGATTTTCCATGTTGATGAAGAAGAAGGGCTCATCACTGTTGTGATTTACTCTGCTTAAGCATTGCATTTCAAGAAAAGAATCAGGAGAAGTGGCTTTTTTTAAAACCTGGATCTTGTACTTCTGAAGTCCCCAACACTCCATCATGAGGTACGGAAGGCCTGACAGGAAGAATACACCTTCATGAATGATGAAGCTGCCCAATGAAGCCAACTGAAAATCGCTGAAGTTATTTATCAAATACTGCACCCCAGCAGCCAACCCAAGCACCCAACATCATTATAATCTTTTATCACATCCTGCAAGAAAAAAGTACATCTGACACTCCATTTGCAAGGACAAAAATGGCATGAAATCTCTGTTATCTACAAGCATTAGGTAGGAGACAACATCATCACTTCTGAACAACAATACTCCATCCACTAGTTCCAAAGACAACCAACCAACCAACAGTTGTCTCCAAAAAGAATTGATAAGCACAATCAGTAATTTATCACAGCTAAAACCTTCCTGACTGAAACTAGATTACATGGTAGATTATACTCTGATCTTCTTACAGATTGATTCTCAATGCCGATGGTATTAGAATCATCAGTCTAACCTTTTGACATGAAGGTTCCAGGCGATTCTTTGGCAAGAAGCAGCACCAACATATGAGGACATACATGTATGGCAGCATCCACATTGTAATATCCTGCCACTTTTACTGTCTGTCTGTGGCTAGATAGATAGCAAGAACTTCAATACCTCTGAAGGCACAACATGGCCTAAAGGGAGATGATACCTCTGTATCTAGGTAAGGTACTGGGAATTTGTGTATCAAGATCCAGTTTCATTTCAATTCCCTTACAGAAGAAGTACAAGCTTCTTGTCAGCTTGGTTGTTGCAGGTACCCTCTCTCTCTACCCTTAGCAGTTCCAAATACCACTCACATTTGAGAATGTGTACTGGTCCTCACAAACTGCAGCATTTGAAGCATTGCACCATAGCATTATGGAATTCCACATTAGGGTTTTTGGGTTCACAGATCCACAGTCGAGACTGGGAGGGACAATCTCAGTAGCAAAGGAGTTGCAGACAGCAAGCTTTGCCAAAGAAAGAACTCCCTAAAAAATCCAATCCAGTCAGAAACTAGACATGTTCAATGTCGGCATGAAGAGACAACGAAACTGGGACAAAATGAGACAAGCTGGGATTCACGAGCCACAAGGGCTCTCAAACGGTGCCCATGATCCCAAAACCGCCATTGACAGAAGAAAGCTCCGGCAGACAAGGAGAAGAAAGAACAACCCACAAATCCTTTTCCCCATTTCCAAGAAAACCAATGGGAAGAGCAAGACCCAAGAAAGCCTGAACAGAAGAAAAAGAAAACCTTCATTCCACAAGTACCCCCCAAAACACCATCATCAACAAACAGAAAAGAAAAAAGCTTTTGCTTACCAGCCAACCCGACTCGAATAAAGACGCCATTTCTGTTCTTCTCCGCTTTGCTCCCCAAAAAACACGCTCACTGCTGTTGCTGCTGCTGCTGCTGCTGCTGTATCCACTTCCTATTTCACCTCAATACAGAGCCTTGCAGGCACTAACATGGAAATGCGCGATTGGAGCAGCAGCAGCCGCTGCCCACAGAAGAGATAACAAGAGCAGAGAGAGGAAGAGAACCCCAGCTGTGAAGCTTTCCCTCGCAGAAGACGACAAGCTCCATATTGGACCGATGGACGCGGATAAAAACCACTGGTCGCTGGGATTCAGACCTCCACGTGAAGACACCGACCGATGGACAAAACGACCGACCGCAGGGTTTAACCAGAAGTTTAGTCCCCCCCGGCCCCCCCGGCCCTCTTCCTCCGTCCCCGCGGGAATATATCTCTTTGCAGCGATGGCAAAATGTGCGTCGACGACAACTGTCTGTCTTTGTCGACGCTCGTAGTTACGCCACTTTTTCAGCGCTTCTGGGAATTTATATTCTTCTGTTCGTGGGCTAGGTCAAATGATTATTGTGTTGCAAATTCTTATATCTCTCAAGCTTCTTCAAGATTCAAGCGGCTGCAAAACAATCAAAACTTCAATTCCTCTTGAATGAAGCTTTTCAATCTGGCAAGCTGGGATCAATTCTCCTCCTAATCAAGCCATCTTTCTCCTAACCCTGAAAACATCAATTGTTTCTCATGCAGCAGATCTCAAGCTTCAGACCTCAAGGTTCAATCCTCACCCTACAAGCGCACCATCCACTGGATGCCCATTATTAATCAGTTGTGGATGAACCTCAACTGAGTTAGTTAATATCTGGTTTCATCTTCCTGAACCTGCTTATGGGTTGTTAGTTAGTAGGTAGGTAGTAAAAAAAAGCAACTGAGCTAACCACCATGGTTAGTTAGGGACCTGGAATCCAACAGAAAAACTGTTTCCTCACCATTTACCATCCATCCTTCATGGTGTGCTGGTGGGTGCTGGTTCACTTTGGCCCTCTGCATGGACACCTGAGGGAGGAGCTGTGTGAACCAACAACTGCCACTTGCTGGTGAAAAGTATAGGAAATTTTGCCCTGGGTGATAAACCCTGGCTCTGCACCAGCCTTACACAAGGGCAATTTGCAAAATGGAAGGCTGGTCCGCAATGTCATTACAATAGGAGTTTACCCTGATTAGGATTCACTTTCTCTTCTAAAAATCTAAACAACCAATTTTCTAATAGCATATTCACTAATTGGATTTGACAACAAACTGTAGAATAATTAATTAAATTTTAAATTTTAACTTTGGCACTTGGTTTTTTAATTCAAAAGCTTTGACAAGTAGTGATTATAAATTATAATAAATGTAATCTCTTCAAATTTATGGGATAGTCTAATGGGATTTGAAGACCTATAAGATCTGCAGTTCAAACCTAACAGTTGAATTCTTGCTGATTCTTAATTTTATTTGAAATTTGGCACAAATAATAATCTTTTTTAAAAAAAATGCAAAAAATGCAAAAAAAATTAAGTTATGCTGAAATAGTTCAGGTATTGCAGTAGCAAATAAGAGAGGTTTTGTCCACTAATTTCGTGTTTATACAAGATCAGTAAACTAGTGGGATGTGGAGTGGGCCTTGGCATTGTGGGCTACCACATTGAAACTTGAGATACCTATTCAAATTGGGGC
>Ga0209208_10008108_pt1 | contig 14092 bp, 17 predicted proteins | sample S1TSphfallax_3_FD_187694 | JGI IMG/M metagenome (GOLD analysis project Ga0209208, IMG submission 187694) | Host-associated microbial communities from peat moss isolated from Minnesota, USA - S1T2_Fd - Sphagnum fallax MG (SPAdes) (version 2) | ecosystem: Host-associated > Plants > Peat moss >...
AAATCCAGCAATTACAGTTTAAGCAAATGTGGAACTCTTTTACTTTCTCTTAGAGCATCCCCAGCAGCTTCTCTATTTGTGCTTGCTACAGTATCTCCACATCCAAGATACAGTCATAAATTTATCTCCTCCTGAGTCCTCACTCTTCACCCATTCCAGTGAAAAAACTTGGTGTTTCAGTGAGATTGGAAGAAAAAATATGAATGACACTAAAACAAGCATGCTTATATATCTGCATTTCAACTGAAAAAGTCTCTACTTTCCCAACACCCTGCTCTCTCAGAATTGTCCTCTTCTGCTCAAAGTTCAATCAAGGTTTGGAGTCTCATTTACAATCTACATAAATCTTTGACACTGCATTGTGCATTGTTTGTGCATTGTTTGACAATGCTGAGCTATTTGTAATGCTTTCCTGGATTCTTGTTTCATGGAGAAAAGGGCTTCTTGCTGGCTGGTGTGACTCAGCACCTACAGAGGAGATCTTTCTTTGTAGGTCTGAACTGAAATGCACACCACATAAAAAAAACTACCTAACTCTTGGCTCATCATCATCTCTTTGTTTTTTTTTTTAGGTGTAAAACATGACGACGAGCCAGACGAGCCAAAAGGCTTGTCATCATCTCTTTGTTTTTCTTCTCAGGTGTTCTCAGGTGTAGCAGATGATGGCGAGTTGGGAGGCTCGTTGTCATTTCTCTTGATTTTTTTCCTCAAATGCAGAAGATGACGAGGAGCTAAGAGGTCCTGGCTTGTTGTTATCTCTTGGGTTTTTTCTCAGGTGCAACAGACCCGGAGGAGCCTAACGACTTGTTGTTGTCTCTTGATTTTTTTTCTCAAATGCAAAAGACGACAACAAGCTAGGCTTTGGGTTCCTCGTCATCTTCTGCTATTTTTTTCAGTTGTTGTACACAAAGGCACCACATGTGATGCCCAAGATTTAATGTAATTATTAATAAATTTTCAATTATAAAAATCAATTTATAATGAATTCATGTAAATAATTAGTCAATATAAGCAAATAATTATAATATAATATAATAATATAATATAAATTTATGATTTTTATATTAATTCAATTCGATTATAATGAAAAATATTGTTACAATAATTAAAATTTATAATTAGACATTATTAATTTATTTTAATCAAAAATAAAACTTCTAAGGTATAGGGCTTTTAAGCTTTTAAATATAATGAACAGTATTTATTATTATTGATATTGGGAACATTTAAATTTGCAATTTTTCTTGTTTCAAGTTGTTGTTTTTGTATAAAAAAGTTGCAGCAAGTTCGAAAAATAAGTTATTATCCATTTTTATATGTTGTTTGCAATTGTTTGTTTAAAAAGAGCTTGACGTTCTTGGGTAGTGGTGGCAATTGCTATTGTTGGGGAGATTCAAACTTTTGTTCTTTTTTTTTATTGATTGTTGTTTAAAGATTTGATTGTTTCTGTTATAGGATGGTCAGAAGAAGTTTGCCAAGGAAGGTGATTGTTGATAATCAACAAGTGAATGTTGTAGCAAATGAAGAGGAAATTGAAGTGAAACAAAGAATTATTATCTATACTCCTACTTTTGAAGGTAAACTTTAATCCCACTCCTATTCTTAAAAATAAATTTGTTGTGATGGATGATAGATTTCACATGATAGGGTTTAAAAGAATCTAATGTAACACATACAAATAAAAAATCCCAATCCAAACCCTAAACCCCATCTTCATTCTTTATTTGAAAATGGGGATGGGTTATTTTTTTGCACATTTTTTTCCAAACAATATCCTCATTGTTTGAAGGTTTTAATTGCTAGCCTATTTGCAGTGCCCTCCTTGTATTTAGTGTTTATTTGCTAGTTTATAATACCTTCATATTTTTAGAGTTCTTTTGCTAGTTTATTTGCAATACCTTCATATTGTGTAGGATTTTTGTATTGGTCTATTTGTAATACCTTCATGTTTTGTAAGTTTTTATTGTTAGCTTGTTTGTAATACTTTCATCATTTTTAAAGATTATTTTCTAGTTTGATTTTAAATGTTGTTCTTGTAGGGGCTCCGATGGCTTCACATGAAAGTGATCAAATAGAAGTACCACCAAATCGTGCAATGGAAGAAGCAGATTGGGTGCACGAAAGGTCAAGGTGGAAGTGTAAGATTAATGGATGCACTGACGCTTATGTAGCTAAATGGTTACTTTGTTAACATTTGGATAATAAACACGGGCTTTGCATGAAGGCACACAAAATTGGTTGTCCTTTTACTCGTGTTGGGGGACCAAGGCAAAAAAATCACCATGTTATGAATAGACAGATTTTGAGCAACCCACATGCAAGGCAAAAGTGGCATGAAAAGAAGGTTCTTGATAAAGTGGAAAAGAAAGTAGAGTTAAAATGGGATGAACTCCAAGCCCAAGTGCAACAAATGGAATGGGTTAAACGGCCTTTGTTGGTACGTTTAGTCTCAAAAATCATGTTGGGCATCATTGGGATTCTGGCAATGGGAATGGGGTTCATCCCACAAAATGCATTGGCACGCCTTGAAAAGCATGAGAACCTTGTTGAAATAATTTGGGCAAGTAAAATTGCTTATGCAAAACCTTTGAAAGTTGCATGGGGCGTTCAGAATTAGACATTGGAGTCCAATAAATGCAACTGAGTCAAAGAAATGTATGCAATATCCAAGTATCAGGATTCCGAAATCATTCACGGGTGGTATATTTCCATACTTATATATATTTTTTAAAACATTGTTTGCATTTTAACATTGGAATGTAATTTGTTTTTTTTGTTTTCTTGTGTTAGGCTTCAAGGCACAACAAAGGAGGCTTTTGTTGCAAATGGAATTCGACTTGTGCTTGAGCATCATCAACAATTTATTCATCACCATGCAACAAAGGTTGGAGATGTTGTAACAAAGTATCACATTAATATGGGCATTCCTTCTAATTCATCTTCCTGAGAGGAATAATTCTAGATATAGTTTTAGTGCATGTATGCACCATTTGTATTGAACCATTATATATTAAATTAGGATGATATATTTTTGTCACCATCCTTTTTATAGTGTGGTTACTTCAACATTTTTGTATCAATCCACTTGTTTTAATTTTGACCTCTAATTTTGGGATTTGTAGATTTTGGGTTAATCTTATGCCACGTTACACATAATACCCCCATCCATTACAAATAGATTACATTTACTATAAACCAAATGAACAATACCTTCATCTAATAAGGTTCGCACATTCTGTGGCCATGCTAGAGCATTTAAATAATACCTTCATTATCCTTATCATGAAATACTCGCACAATAACCTTAACGAAAAAATGTAATTTAAATTTTTATATAATTACATTGCCCATTTTCATGAAAGGACACTTTGGTGCATAAATTGGTTTGTCTATGTAAATATTGTAAACTTTTGATCTTGTCTTGTTTATGGTTGGGTTCTCCATAAAATGTTTCAAACTACCATACCCACATATCAACCAACTCATGTTCATGTTCCATTACCCTAATTTAAACTTTTGCTTAATACATGTTTCAAATAAATAGGGGGGACATTGGGTTTAGGGAAATTAAGCCCACCTTTTTGTCATTAATTATTTTGAAGTAACCTTTTTCCTAAGATTTATATTATTTTCATGGAATATTTTTAAAGTGAATTTATCTATTCACATACACACATATATTTAATGAGGTTCCTATTTTTCTTTTCTTTTTCATTAAAGGAAAGGAGAATGAAGGTGATTCCATGACAAAGGTATGAATGATAAAAAAACCTTCCTACTAGTTGAGGTCCCCCCCTAATTAGGTTTAAAACATAAGTTGATAGTATGTACACAATTTAGGGTTATGCAAAAATAATTCCAAAATTAGATTTAACACTTAGTTCTAAAAAAATTGTTAAATTCCACCATTAAAGTTATGCAACTAATTTTTTTTGTGTTTATTTAATTTAGAGTCAATGTAAGGATTTCTTGTTACATTCAAAGGTTTTAATTCAACATTTTAAGGTTCATTATATAGGTTTGCTTAATTTTTCAAATTTAAACCTATGCATCCATTAGGTTGTAATGTTTACATGATGAGGGTTAAAGTTTTCAATTTGTAATACCATACCCTATCACCCTATGTTATGTAACCCCCCTTGATTTCATAATGCAAAAACCTATTCCTCCATCATCTAAGGTTATGTAAGATCATCTTGTTTACCAAATGCAATACTTGCATTTAGTGTATAAAAACAATAGGACATATCCAAAAGATAACTATTTAAAAAAAAAAACCAATCATCAATACTTTCATCTTTAGTTGTAAACATTAACTATGGGCATGTCTTAATTTTTCCAAACCTTAATTTGCAATACCTACATCATTTGTAGTGAGTGTTAAGGTGATCATTAAGGTAATTTTACCTTTATTACTATAATGTAATATTACCAATCTACCATAGTAAACTTATCATTATACCTGCATAAATCTATATTGTGTACCCTCACCAAAAGCCCCTTTTTGGTTAATAAAAATTTATTATGCAGGTATTACAAAAATTTAATCCCTCACCATCTAGGTTTACTTAGGGGGATCTTGTTCACCAAATGCAATACCTATATTTAATGGACTGAATGCAATAAGAAATATCCAAATGATATTTATAAGTAAAGCAAATCATCATTCTAATGAAAAAGGTAGACAATATTTGCATTTAGTGGTCAAATCCCTCTTTGGAAGGAGTAGGGAATTTGCAATACCTTTATCTAACACAATTAATAGCCACGAAAGATATGAAATTATGTGCAATACTTGTGTTAGTGTTCATTAACCTTTAATTATGATATACCCTAAACCTTGGAATATCTACATGTAATACCAATTAAATGCCACAAAACAAAACGGGTAAGCATTACCTACATATTGACCTGGTGATTATTATACAATTGACTTGTAATACCCACCTTTATATGATGTTTGAGTGAAATATTATTGTTTAGGAGTTTTAGAAGATATGTGTTATATTACCTTAATAATGTGACTTTAACTTTCAAACCCTATATGTTCATTGATACAAAAATCAACCCATTAACACATAAATTATCTATTTATTGACACAATTATAATATGATGCACATTTTAATAATGGAAGATTAAAATGGAGGATAAGTACAAACAAATATGTGTTTTTTTTTCATGAGCTTTCTTCTTACGAATATTTCCATGTTCTAACATCTTTTCATGCCAATCCTTCATCTAGTGCAATGAATTACCAAGTCCATCATTGATGTAATGAAATACCATGCTGAGATGCATGATTTCATTTGCCTTGGAAAGGTAAATACCTTATACATCTATTGCAATAACATGTAACAATGATGTGGTGTGGTCTATCAGTTAAACCGCACCTTCTTTGATTTCATTCACGATTTCTTACATTGTGTCACCCATTCGAGCAAACGTTTTTTCCATGGGGGTGGATGAACTTGAAGGTTGGTTGTGATCTTTTTCTTTTTCCACACTAGGGGAGGTATCATCCAGCTTCATAAGCTTGCACATATCAACAACCCATGGTGTTTTAGAATGATCTTCATCGGCCTCTTCATCATTAGATTCATTGTCATTAATGTGCAAATAGGTAGGGTCTGCAACCATGGCAACAAAACCTCCACGATCAAATCCATACCATGTTCCATAATATTGAATGATATATTTTTTAATGAGATTGGTACATGTAAGAAAAATGGCAATTTCATGTTTACACAAGTTTCCACGCAATGCCCATTCACATGTGCAACAAACATACTTGGTGAAATGAAGTAGGACTTTATATGTCATATTTGGATGTTGTTGGTTTTGTACCATCCATGCATGGTTAGTTTCGTTCGAATCATCTATCCGATGGGTGACATTGGTGTGAAGGATCAATGTGGCCTTCTCAATGTTTGTTTTCATAATGAGTTCCACAACCTTATTTTTTATGAACTTGCGTTTCTTCATTTCAAATGTGTGCATGTAGTGTCTTGTAGCTGTTGTCATGAATTTCCACACTAACCGATCAATTTGTTGACCTCAAAGCCCTTTTGTTTCCAAAGAGAACTAGTGATTCAATGCCCCATGGTAAGACTCAATTGATGTTTGCGTGTGTTGGTTTGAATGTGGCATTCGTCGAAGCCGCACCATCCACAAATCTACAACAAAATATAGTGTGCATCCATAAATTGTCGTGTAGGTATTGTATTTCCTTCTACCATATATAATATGGATTAAAGTCATAATGTGGGTATTGCATTTTTTCCCCATATACAGTGTGCATATTTAAATTATCATGCAAGTATTGCATTTAAGACTCCCACATATAGTGTGGATTAGGGTCACAATGTGAATATTGCACTTTGCCCCCACATATAGTGTGCATCTTTAAATTGTCACACAAGTATTACATTTAGTGCTTTCACAAATAGTGTGGATTAAGGTCTTAATGTGGGTATTGCATTTTGTGCCCACATGGAATTGTTAGGTCCACCATTGGTATTTTCACCTTAATTCAAAAGTGAATACTTTGGGATATGCACAACATGGTGCAACAACAATAATGGATTGAAAGTTAATTCACGTACCAACTTCGAAATAATGGGTCCAAAAATATCGAGTCCATGAATCACTATAAATGTTGGGTGAAGATTTCAATGGTCTTGTTTTTTCCATGAATCATGAAGGCTTTAATGCTTTCACTTGGTTCAATGGGCATGTACATGACGATGTGAAGGTCATTCAATATTGCACATTGCACTTCATTGTTTTTGATTTTTTCCATCAAATGTAAGCACCAAGCCTTTAAGACATGCCACACGTAAAGATAAATGGGCATTTGATTGTCATCCCACATAATCCTAACCATGCATAAAATATCAATTTCTTATCATTTCAACTAATAATATTATTTACAATGGAAAATGTGGGATGAAATTTTGATGGCTACATGTATATAAAAGCTCAAAAAAGGTAGAATGAAAATAAAACTCACCGCAATGTTCATAATTCTTGTAAATCATCATCACCACTTTGTTTTCAAAAGAGTTAGCCATTCCATCAAATCATCGCATGTTTGGTGGCTTGTAATGATCCATGCAACTGGCACTCTAGTGCGATGTGGATCAAACACGATCAATGTGAACAAATGAAATTTCACATCATTGGTGTTGAAGGTGACATCCATTGAAATTGCCCCATTATCACTTAATGAAACCATGGTTTGTAATTGAGATGGGGTTCATATCCCTATTGTGGATTGGACATGAATCTCATTATCCTCATTTGCATTTTGAAAATAAAACACATCATCTAGATGACTAAATGCCCATGTGTGAAAGGAAATGGCCAGATTTTTGTGTAAATGCAAATTCCTTTTTTTGTGTTTGCGATTCAAGTAAGTAATGTTTTGTTGTTTAATGAAATTATCCCTTGCCATTGCTTCTCCTGCATTGATTTTAGCCCATCATATTGCTTTATGTTTATCATATATTTGTTTGATGGTGTAGCCTAAACCCAATTGGGTCCAAATGTGGTTTTTGAGGGCTTGTGACATTCATGGGGCAAAAAAAGATGGTCACAAGTTGGAATCAACGTCATGTTTGCCATGTGCAAGCTCACCATTGGCTTGTGTATGAGGTCGATGGCAAAAAATTATTTCTACCACCTCGGTCATGTTTATAATCACCTAATTGAAAATTGAGCTAAACAACTTCATTTAATGGATCGATGGTGATTTGGGTCTCCATGATTATCTTCCGGCCCATACCCACATGCATACCTACAAAATGTGAAATCAATTGAGGATCTAAAGTTTGGTACAATATTAGGTTAAAAAACAAATTCCTTATAACTAAAGTGAATAATAAAACATTATACCAAATATGGCCAAGGTGGTTTTGGATTCTTAGCATTTTTACATTTTCTTGTGAAGGTACTCGCTTATAAATGTTCCACTCCATTGGGGAGTCTCCATGGCTTCATTCATCATTTATAAATTTCAACATTTGTGCATGTGGGATGTATGCACATTCAACCTGGATTATATGTGCCCCTCCATGTCAAACATTTTTTTTTCCACTCTAAGTCAATGTTGTTAAAAGGTGACTTCTTTGGGTTTTGAATTTCAATATATTGAGATTTTGAAGCACGACCCATGTTTGAAACTATGCTTTGAACTGATTGTACAAGAAAAAACAATAAATTGATATTGATGTCCAAAATTTTATATTTACAGTATGTTGAATTACATGTTAATTGTCATATTCAATAATAATACAAATATACATGTTTTAAGTACTTAATTTGTATCCCTCATCTAAACCCTATACAATCATGCACATAATACCCTAAATGTGAAGTATGGAGAACATATGATATGGTCTATGGCCATAATTGTAAATTTTGAATCTGTATTATTTATGGATAATCTAAATGTAATTCCCACATGATAGTTAATAAACTACACTATTTATGGAAAAAAAAATGCAATACCTACATGACAATTTAAAGATGCACATTATATATTGGAAAAAAATGCAATACCCACATTATGACCCTAATCCACACTATATGTAGGAGCCTTAAACGCAATACCTACATGACAATTTAAAGATGGACACTATATATGGGAGAAAAATGCAATAGCCACATTATGACCTTAATCCACACTATATGTGAGAGCCTTAAATGTAATACTTACATGACAATTTAAAGATGGACACTATATATGGGAGAAAAATGCAATAGCCACATTATGACCTTAATCCACACTATATGTGGGAGCCTTAAATGCAATACCTACGTGACAATTTAGAGATGGACATTATATATGGGAGAAAAATGAAATAGCCACATTATAATCCAAATTATATGTGGGAGGTTTAAATGCAATATTTGCATGACAATTTAAAAATGCACACTATATATGGGAAAAAAATGCAATAGCCACATTATGACCCTAATCCACACTATATGTGGGAACTTTGAATTCAATACATGCATGACAATTTAGAGATGGACACTATATATGGGAGAAAAATGTAATAGCCACATTATGACCCTAATCCACATTATATGTGGAAGCCTTAAATGTAATATTTACATGACAAATTTAAAATGCACATTATATATGGGGGAAAAATGCAATAGCCACATTATGACCTCAATCCACATTATATGTGGGAGCCTTAAATGCAATACTTACATCATAATTTTAAAATGCACATTGTATGTGGGGCCAAAATGCAATACCCACATTATGACCATAATCCACATTATGTATGGGAGAGGGAGATGCAATAGCTACATAATAATTTAAAGATGCACATTATATGTGGGTGGCAAAATGTAATATTGGCATTATGACCCTAAATCCGCACTATCTATGGGAGGCCAAAATGTTAAATCCATATATCAAACATTGAACATTTTTAGTGGAATTTTATGACTATATTAAAACCATCTAGGGAAATTGATTTCCTTAAATTAGGAACAAAATAATAAGAAAACATAAGAAAATGATTAAAAAAAAAATCATACCATTGTTGTTAAGGGATGATATCACATTCAAAGGAGTTGTATTTTGATTTGAAAACACAACCTAAATAAATCAACACACATTTCATTAAACCTAAACTTAAAACCTTACATAATCTTAATGATAAATGTTTTCAACCTAATGATTATACAAACAAAACTACAAATGGAATACAAAAAACATTTATAACAACTATGTTTTGAATTTTAAAGTTAATCAATAAAAAATTAAAATGAATGGAAGAATTAACCTTAAAGTTTAAAACTAATTACCCCAAAAATTTATATATAAAACTAGAAAACTTTAATGGTAAATTTCATAAAAATTAATAACTATATAAACATATACAAATGCCATCCAAAATAATTTTTTAGGAGTGAGTGATGAATTAAAATTGAAACACAAGAATTTTTTTAAAAAAATGAATGAAATAAGAGTTTGTTTTCTTACCTTTAATGTGGTCATTTCAACTTGAGACTTTTTTCATTCACCTTCAAAAGAGATAAAATGCATTTTGTTGTAAGTATTTGTATATGAAAATTTGGCCAAATTTCCCCCTGAAAATCCAACCTAAGATTGACTTTGATTAGTATTAAAAATTGTGCAAATATTCATAAATATTTGATGCCTTTTGAACTTAAAATTTTTCATGCCTATTCCTTAATTAAATTAAGTACATCTTGCATTAAATGGTCCAAAGTGGAAGTAGAAGATTTTTTTCGCAATTGTAATACCCACATTTTACATTATAATTTTTGCAATTGAAGTCCATAATTTGCAAGTGCATAGGTAGGTATAATGACGTGTGGGTAGGTAGGTTTTGCGGATAAGTAAATGTTTTGCGAATAATCAAAATGGCATTACTAAAAAATGTATTTATTTTTTTGGTTATTTTTAGAGTAGGAATTAAGTAGAAGTTTAACCAATAAGATATATACAATTTGTTAAAAAATAGAATTTTAGTTAAGAAGAAATATAGGTTTAGCCAAAATATACAAATTTAACCAAGAAAAAATATAGGTTTAACTAAGAAAAATAAGTTTAATTAAGAAGATATATAGGTTTTGCCAAGGGATATAAGTTTAGCCAAGAAATATAAGTTTAACTAAAAAGAATATAAGTTTTGCCAAAAGATATAGGTTTTGCCAAGAGAGAGAATTTTAGCCAGGAAAAAATAGTTTAGCCAAGAAATATAAGTTTAACGAATAAGAAATATAGGTTTAGCCAAGAGATAGAAGTTTAGCCAATAAAAAATATAGGTTTAAGCAAAAAATAGAACTTAACTAGTAAGATATATAGGTTTAGCCAAGAGATAGAAGTTTAGTCAAGAAAAAATAGAAGTTTAACGAAGAAATAAAAGTTAGCTACTAAAATATATAAGTTTAGTCAAGAGAGAGAAATTTAGCCAATAAAATATATAGATTCTGCCAAGAGATAGATGTTTAGCCAAGAAAAAATATAGGTTTAGCCAAGAGGAGATAAGTGTTTTGCCAAGGTAAGTAAAGGATTAATTGTTAATTAGTAGGTAGGGCTAAGATTTAGGTCAGTATAGTAGCTAGGTGGGTGGGTAATATGGAGGTCATGGTTGGGAAAAAATTGGGAATAAAAAAAACAAATGGTCAAAGGTCAACAGCCAAAAAAGATTGACTGTGGTAAAATGTTGATTAACGTAAGGTAAAGAGATTAATGAAAAAGAGGTGAATCATCCAGTCCATCCTATGGACAGAACAGCCAACTGGTGTAGTCACGGGGGCTAGTTCACTCTGGCCACTCTTCACCTGGAGTCCTCTTTCTCTTGTGGATATCTTTATTATCAACTAAGTTTTGAACTCAATTTGTAAATGGTATTCCAACTAGCCAAACATGACTTTTACCTAAAAACCAAGGATAACAATTTGTGAGAGAAGATTCTTAAAACAAAATGCATTCCAGTGTCAGTTCTTGTCTCACTTGAAGTTGAAAATGTCACATGCTTCTTGCAAAAGTGTCACAAGGAGACCAGAGGCCAACTTTGGACAGTATATGTGGGCCATGGCATGAAGAACCACCAAATCTTTCATTACATTTAAGCATGTCTACCCATACCTCTTATGTGGGCCTCTTCCAAGGCGTATCACATCCAACATAGAGTGCTAATCGTTTTCCCATCCCCAATGCATACACATGAGAAATTGAACAGCTTAAGGTGAGAGATTATTTGAAATGCAACCACTTTATTGGCAATCACTACAGTCCACCAATCAAGAGTGGTCATTTTTGTGTATAGCACATTTGAAATAGCACTATTGTGTGCACATTTACTAAACCAAAACCCAATTTTACCCTATCTAAAGACGGTTCTTCATCCAAAGTACAGTTTGCAGGCTTGTTAATTGGAAAGCTTGTGATGCTGCTCTTAATGTACAACTGATTCAGTGTATTCCTCAACTTTCATAGATTTTGGAAATTTATGTTCTCACTTTCTTTTAGTGAAACAGAATTATTGGTTGCTTTTGGTGACGTGCGAAAAAACTTGGAAACTATGCAGAAAGATGAGGAGGCCTTACCATGATAGCACTTTGTCTCCCAAGCGGCTCTTCTAGAGGTCACTTCAAAATTTTCTCTTTTCTTCGGTCGCATAGCTACAAAGGCAGAACGTGCCCCAGTTTTAGGGAAGTATCTTTAAACCTTTCCTTGAAAAGGGCCTTTTGAAATATTTATAATATTTTTTGATCAGGCATTTGCAAATCTATAATGTAAATGCTCTGTTTCTTTCTGTTTTACATACACATAAAGTGAGCACAATTTCCCTCCCACTCCTAAAGAGTAGCCCTTTCAGGAGTGGATGTACCATTCCAGGAGGTTTTGAGGAAGGATATTCACACCTATGAGCTGCCGTGCAAATAGACTAGGAAACTTCTCAAAGTGCTTTATGACCACCCACACTTGACATTCTGACCAACCTCTCAACAACCCACCTATAATATTTTATTGACATTGTCAGGAAGCTCTGAACAACCCAGCAATAATACTTTGATTGACATTCTGACCAAGGTTTCAATAACCCACCAATAATACTTGATTGACATTCTGACCAAGCTCTCAAGAACCCACCAATAATACTTGAAGCCCTGGTAGAAGGCAGAAGGAGTATTGACAAATCTTCCATCGCATTGAGTGAAATTAAAGCTCAAAGACATGGGATTTATTTGAATAAGGGTGCACATGATGCAGGGCTGTGTGAGTATGGGCATGATACCAATAAAGCCTGTGGTCAAGGAATACGCGTTTCAAGCTTTCTTTTCTTTTATCCCGTGATACCCTCCAAGTATCACCGGGGAAAACAAAATATATATGGGCGGGGGTGGGGGTGGGGTGTGCATTTCATTAAACAGAGTAACCGCCAGAGGGGCATTCTGCTTTTCACAGTGGCAGAAAGAATATATTGGTAACATACTGTCTAATCACACTGAAAACAATTCAAAGAAGGTCTTTAATCTTGAAATGGGTTCAGAATTTGGAAAGCTCCTCCTCATGTTTTATATGCATTCACTAAGCTGTCCTTGTCATTGTCTTCACCGTGCAGTGAAAAATCCTCCTTTGCTGATCCTCTCTTTGGACTTGTGTAGCTTTCTTATTTATGCATCCTTGCTTTGTATGTGACTCTCTTTCCTCACAAGGGATTTGTTTCATTTGAGCCAACAATAAAATGAATTACCTTTGCAGTCACCATGATCCTGGCATATTAGAGGAAGGGCCCTCATTAGGGGAAAAAGAGCATTCTCAAGTCTGTTGTACCTTCCGAGGGAAAAGAAGGCCTTTACTTGGCAGAGGTTCCTTCTTTCTTGCATGGTTTGGAAAAAAAATATTTACTTATTTTTTGATGTTGGGAGGCTCCAACTACTTCAGAGCATGCAATCAAGGGTTCACCTTAATTGACTATGCAAATCTCAATTCTTTCACAATAGATTCCAGCTTGCCAAAGCTTGCCAAAGTTGTGGGATTGCAAATAGAACTCGAAGAATTATATTCAGCTGATAGTCATTATGAAAATAATGACAAAGTGGCCTACTCCCTGATAAGAGTGGATCTAATCTTGGAAATGTTACATATCACCTCGTCATAAAATGTTTAGTTTCTGCGTATGTTTATTGTGTGTAGAATAAGTATGTACTTTACAACCTGTTTTCCCATTTAAGAAAATGCATGGTGAATATTTCCTTATGGTCCATGCCATACAAATATCTATTGATGAAGTAATGTATGTGCAATGTATTCAGTGTGTGTGGACATATGTGAATGAGAGTAAATCTCATACACAATTATTTGTGGAGTTTCTGTGCATCTGCATAAAGGGCCCATTGTCATACTAGATGAATACCCAGGAGTTCCCCTCCCCAGTCCTCACCCCTTCTCCCTTCTTCATTGTAGATCTCTGCATTGGATGCTTGTATGGGTGTGTGTCTCTTGTGGTGGTGTGATTTTGATTTCTGCAACCCTGCTAGCTAAAGCTTTCATCTGTATTTCTGAGAACCTGTAAACACTGAGAAATAATTGAG
>Ga0209208_10008109_pt1 | contig 14091 bp, 14 predicted proteins | sample S1TSphfallax_3_FD_187694 | JGI IMG/M metagenome (GOLD analysis project Ga0209208, IMG submission 187694) | Host-associated microbial communities from peat moss isolated from Minnesota, USA - S1T2_Fd - Sphagnum fallax MG (SPAdes) (version 2) | ecosystem: Host-associated > Plants > Peat moss >...
GATGAATTTTTCTCCCCCCACCCCCCCCACTCCCCCACATTCCAAGAATCCCAAACTTAATGGCAATCCAACCTTCATCCCATTACTATTATTAAAAGTTAAAAACAAAATGGTGTTGTTACTGATGGAAGGAAGTGAAGAGCTTTTTGGATGAAATACATCCATTCGTTGCCCATTTTCATGGATGAAATCTCGTTCTGTGGACGGACGAAAAACGGGGTTCATGGATGAAACTGGATGAACTTCTTCTTCCCTCCCTCACTTTGCTCCCGTCGTCGTGCACGTCATGCACGGGACTGTTGCTGCTGCTGTTGCTGCTGCTGTTGCGTGTCTCGAGAGATGCGTGGCAGTTCTCCCTCGCTCGCTCCTGGGCGCGTCGAAATTTCACGAAGCCGACTCGAAGACTACAGTACCCAATTTGTTATTATCATTTGCAACTCAAAATATTTCTTTACAATTCCTGTTCCCTGATCTTCAAGTCCACAGAGAAGCTTTTGCAGAGGAGGAAACAGACGGAGAGAGAGAGAGAGAGAGACACACACACACACACACACACACACACACACACAAGAAATGGCAAGTTTCGGGTTCTTTGCGTGTGTGGGGCAGTCGACGGTGGGAATGGTGGAAAAATGGGGCCGGTTCTCGCATGTAGCGCAACCGGGGTTGCACTGCCTGAATCCATGTCTTGGAGAATGGATGGCGGGGAGACTGTCCCTTCGAGTGCAGTCCCTGGATGTGCGTTGCGATACTAAGACTAAGGTGCGATACTAGATACCCATCTCCTTCTCTCTCTCTCTCTCTCTCTCTCTCTCTCTGTGTGCGTTCCTCTCTTTTTTCTATTTTTCTTATTTTTCCCGTCTGATCTGATCGCTTTGGTCGGTAGTTGTGGACTTTGGATTCTTCAGCGTTTTTTTTGTGGGGCTGGCTTAGTTGAGGAGCTCTCAGCCCCGCGAGTTGTTGCCTTTCTTTGTTTCGGTTTTGGAATCCGGGCGTCCGATTTTGCTGTGGGAATCTTGTGTACCGATGTATACAAGCTTCCTGTTTTGAAGGTTTTTTCACGGTCCAGTTCATTAGGGTTTCAAACCCTAGATGTCTTCTGTGATTTACCACCAACCCCCCTGGATTCCAAGATCTTGTGATTAGGCTTTTCAATCAGCTAAACATGGCTTGATACGATTTGTCTTCCAATCGTCTTTTGTAAAAACAATCTGCAAGGTAGCAGGCTGTTGATTTACTGAGAGAATTTTAGATGATTTGGAGGACTGGAGTTGCTGATGAACTTGCTTGAATTAAAATACTTTGCTTGATCTGAGGATTGGCTTATTGTTTGGAAGCACTAGGAGATGATTTTAGTAATTGGAAAATGCTGATCAGGTCTTGAAGAAAGTCTAGGGTTTTATGTTTGTAAGTCCATTTTATTCTGTTTAGGGATGTTATAACCATTTGGTGATCACATTTTTCTCTTGAAGCTCATGGAACATGTGTATGACCATTGCTGTTGTTGTTAAAGCTCCTCAATTGTCTCCTCAATTCTTTGTTATGTGGAACTGTTATGTCTTTTGGGTGGGGTTTCTGTCGTTTTCATGCTTATTGATTGTTGCTGCTTTTCTTGTTAAATCAGAGCGGAGACACAATCTTTCTGTTCTGTTTTATTTTTGCCATTTTATTTTTTAGACACTCCCGGCTTATCTGTTACCTTATCTCTTGATCATTCTCAGGTTGACTAAAATTGTAAGTATTGAGGAATTCTCAGAACTCATGAAGGCAATTGATCTCTGATAATACTGGTTGACATCCATTGTTGGGAGCTGATGAAGAAAGTGGATAGTCCTGGCAGCTTGTCACTGCTATTTGTGATGAAGGTGATTCGGTTTGAGACATTGGGAGTGATTCTCATGAGCTTATGATTGCACTTGTTGTTGTGCTGCCTTCAAGGTGTATTGCAGATTTCTCTGCAATCTTATAAATATGTCCCCCTACGATGTTTCAACACAGGATGTTCTGCTGAGTCTCAAGTGTGCTGATAGATACTCACTTTCTTGAGTTGATTGGGCCCATTGATTTTGCATTAAGTCGTTTCTGTGGGCTGGGATGTATTGTGTTTAAAATGCTGGGTAATGATGTGCAATTAATTGTGTAAGCTTAGTGCCATGAAGACTAATCAGGGTTCACACTCTCTGCAGGATAATGTGTTTGTGACAGTTGTTTGCTCAATCCAGTATCGCGTGGTACGCCAAAATGCAGATGATGCTTTCTATGAACTCCAGAACCCTCGGGAGCAGATCCAAGCCTATGTCTTTGATGGTAAGTAATCTGCCCTTCTGGAGGCAAGCCATTGAGAAGTGTTGCAATATTGAACCTTGGTTGCTTCAAAGCCATCTGGATGCTGTAATCCTCTTGCCAGTAGTACTCCCCAATGAAGATGTGTAAATCATCATCATTGACCCTTTCCTTGATGCATGCATGCTCAATTCTTTATAGTCCTTGGTATCTCCATGCACTCAAGAGACGATTTTGGAAGCTTAAATTGTGGAGCAAGCTATAAACTCTGGGTTAGAGTTACAGGGTTGCCATACTTCTCATTTTGGCATTTCTCCTTTACATGCAGCAGCTAGGACTGTGCATTAATTTGACTTTACTTGGCTATTGCCTTCACCTGGATTTGTGTATCAATAATACTTTTGGTCTTGTTGCTTGCCAAATCAATTGGACACTAAGTGTAGATGCATGTGCATGAACAGTGGTACGGGCATGTGTACCGAGGATGATATTGGATGAGGTTTTTGAGCAGAAGGATGAAATTGCTAAAGCTGTTTCTGAGGAACTCGAGAAGGTAGATGCTGTTACTTTGCATGTTTTATCTCTGAGTCTGTAACTCTTTGTGGTCTGTGGATCACATTTGTGTATGATGGATATGCATGAGTGTAGATGTAACCATGACACATCTTTTGGTTGGACTCCTTGTTTCAGCATTTGTTTAGAATAACATGGATGTTAAGGATCTGTTCTTTCTTTTTTAATGTGTTCTCTGTCCAGGACTGATGGTTGGTATCATTTTTGCCAGGTCATGGGCGCATATGGATATAGCATTGAGCAGACACTCATTGTTGATGTTGAGCCGGATCTGACTGTACGCCGGGCTATGAATGAAATCAATGCTGGTGAGTTTTCTCTTCAAATGTGCATGTCACTTTGGAAGACATTATCAGTATCTTTGATTAGTGACACTAGTTGTACTTGTGTCCCATCTTTGTTTGGCTGCAGCACAACGGTTGAGGATGGCAGCTGTAGACAAAGCCGAGGCAGAAAAGATACTACAGGTGAAGAGAGCAGAGGGAGAGGCCGAGGCAAAGTACTTATCAGGATATGGTATTGCAAGGCAGCGTCAAGCCATCACAGAGGGGCTACGTGAAAGTGTGTTAGCATTCTCAAACAATGTGCCAGGAACATCTGCTAAAGATGTGATGGACCTTGTGTTAGTGACACAGTACTTTGACACAATGAAGGAGATTGGTAACAGCTCTAAGAACACCACTGTTTTTCTTCCTCATGGTCCAGGCCATGTTGGGGACATCACCAATCAGATCCGGAATGGGCTCATGCAAGGGTCTGCAGCAGACACATCTTCATAGGTTATGTATACTCTTTCTATGAACAGGTACTTGTCTGTGGTTTCAGCTTAGGTTTGGATCACACTCAATAGGCATTATCGTTAATGGGTTTTGGCTGCAGGTTTTGTATCTTTGTAGGAGTAAGGAACTGTATGGTTAATAAAGCTTCACCTTGGCTGAGAATATTCTTGGGGGATGGGTAGCCTCCCAAGATAAGAGCCCTACAAAGAGGCACAGGGTCCACTTACAAAAAGGAGGTGAATGTCTTCTAGCATTGTGATTTTGGTGGTGGAATGTGTTGAATATTTGCACATGTAGGTGTGATGAGCGTCAATAATCTGATGTCTAGTGTTCTGCAAATGCTGGATTTTCACTGAAATTAGCATGTAATTTGCAATGTGTAGCCCAATAGTCCAATATGAATCATAAGACATGGCAAGAGAATAACAATAAATTATTTAAAAATCAGAACGTTTCATTTGCTATTATGATATCCTCTTGTTGACTTTGGTTGAGTTTCGATTGAAATCTCTACCGAAGACTTGTAAGTTGTGGCTTTTGTTATTTTGTCAACCTCTGGTTGATTTTGGTTGAACACTCTACCAAAGACTTGTGGCTTTTGCTTTTGTCATCCCCTGCTGGTTGATGACTTCTAGAGTGTGAAGACTTTGGAAATCGATGCAAATGGTTGATGATGACTTGTGGAGTGTGAAAACTTGACTTTAATGCAACACACAATTTAAAAAATTGATTTTCATGTAGAAAAGGAAGGTTTATCCCAAAACCCAACAAAAGAAAAAGAATAGAATAGAGAAGACAACACTATTGGTGTATTTTGATGGATTTTAACTAAATTTTTTTTTGGTTAGAAACAAAATTTTTGTGGAGGAAATTAAAAAAAACCTTTTGAAAACCTTTTGAAAATATTCTATTTTCAACCAAAAACAATTAATTATTCAATAGACATGTGGTTGAAGCTGCCTTTGTACTGCAATATTTCACCATTAGACTAAAATTGGGGAAAAAGGAGAAAAGAATCCCTTTGGATGCATATAAACCCCGTATTAGGGTTAGGGTTTAGTCATTTTCGGTTTTAGGGTTAGGGTTCGAAGATCCAGTGCTGTTGGTTTCGCGGTTTTCCTATATGTTTTTTTTTCTCCGGCGAGATTTATCGCCTGGATCCCCGATTTTCTTGGATGTCTCTGGCACTGTCGGTGCTAGACTTCTCTTCCACGGAAGCGCATTCGTAGCGCTCTGGTTGTGATGCATGGAGTCTTTGGCTGTGCTCGATATGTCGGACGCGTAGAAGGGTTGGAGCAATTGGTAGTTCCCTCTTTGAGAAAGGGTTTTAGAGTTTGGGTTCTGATAATACCCTTGTTCTTGTTTTTGGTCCTCTCCCGCGCGCGTTCTGACGTTCCGAGGAGTCTTTGCTTTTTGTCGACTGTCGCTGTTCGTCTTCCTCTTGCTTTTGAACTAGGACGGATTTGTTTCGGTGCTGTTCTGTAGTTGTGGAAGCCCCGGTTTGCTCAAGAAGGGAGAAGGAGGTATTTTTGTTTCTTCGATTCAAGGAGTTCGTCTTCCCTCTCCCCGATGTTCTCTCCTTTTCTTTGGCTCCTTCCTAGTGCTTTTGTGTCTATTCATTTCCGTTGCATGAAGATAACTCCTGGATCTTTTCTCGTGTAAATCTCTGTCGGCCATCCGGAACATGTTGCCCAGGGCAGTTCTCTTTCAAGGAGGATTTGCAGGTTGTCAGTCTCTGCTGTGTCAATCTTGTCATCATTTGTAGCTCTCAAACCGGCCATGCTCTGTGTCTGGGGAGGGAGAATATGGAGAACCAATCAGCAGGAGGTTCCTGCTGCCAGCAGGTGCGTTTGTGCGAATGCTTGTTGCGTCCTGCTGTTTCCAAATGAGATGCTCTATGAAGATTGCCAATGGACGAAGTAGAACTGCATCGTGTGACTCACGGGGTGTTATCCATTTTTGCAGCTGGCAGAAAAGCTGGAAAAGAGTGAAACAGGAAGAAAGAAGTTACGGCAGGCAATTGCAATGCTCAAGGAGAAAATGGAGGACACCAGCAAGGTTTTGCAAGTCAACGAGGCCTTGCGGCAAGGTAATGCAACCGTTCCTTATTCTCTATTATGAAGTCTTGACTTTGTTGAACATGCACTTATCACTTGTATCAGATGCTATAATTGGAAGTTGACATCTTGGACTTAGTAATTGAGATGTAATAAGTCTTCTTAGATTGATTGAGATTGTGATTTCGCTATGGTCCGTCCTAATCCTACATAGAAGGTAGAGGTGGTTTTTGCGAATTCTGCACTATGTTAAGTGATAATTGCGTGGGCCTCTTGTGCTGAATCTGCAGTATATTTCAGTATAGAGAGCCTGTGTTGTATGACAATTTTGGTTGTGGAATGTCAAGTTTTAGATTGTTAGCAGGTCAGAAGAGGCCATTCAATAGCTCTCTTGGGCTCAATTCATGCTGTTCTTTGTTTTCTGTGATATATGGGGTTAATGTATGGGGCATCTCTTCTGTTACTTAGTTTTTCTGCCCTTTAGCTACCCAAGATGTGTACAACCTCCGCCCATGTGATGTTTCACTCTGTTGATTGTCTTTGCCTGGCTGTGCAACAGAGTGTGAGAAAGAGCGTAAACGTGCTGATGCAGAAAGATTAAAGTCTGAAACAGACAGAAAAGTGCGTGAGAAGGTTGAGCAGGAAAGCTTGACGCTCAAGGAACAACTGGTCCAAGTGTTGAAACGCCTAGATCGGGTTGAGGATCATCAGAAGGCTGATCAAAGTGAAATAGTACGCGTGCATTGTATGGTATGTATCACGTTAGGAGGTTCTACATGCTGTGTCATGCCCAGATATTCAATGGCAGGCACTTTTGAGTTCTTATTTGGTTGCCTGTTATAATCTGCAGTGTCACCACAATTGTGTCTGCAAAATTCAAGTCAGGAAAGTTGCTGAAACAGCTGAAAGACATGATGCAGGTAAAGGAAGCAGTTGATGGAGTTGGTGGTGTTCTGAAAGCTGTGGAGGCAGCTCAGAGTTCATTTCACACTCTGGAGAGGAACCTTCTAGCAAAGGTAGTTGTTCTTGCACTCTCAACTAGAGAAACTGGTGCTTGGAAAGATGATTTTCTGCCAAGATTATATTCCTTCTTCCTCGACTGTAGTCATTTGTGTTGCAGCATGTAATTGACTAGTTGGTTATCTGTTGTCATCATATATCTTTCAACAGCAGAGTTAGAGATACAATGTAGAGATGCTTACCAGAATGCAGGCAGGTAACTGTTGGGGCTTGGCAAGCATGTGAGTAGTGTTTGGTTCATGTAGGATCTGCCTAAGGGTATTTTTGATTTAGAGAGTAGCACAGTTTGCCTTACCTGTATGAGTAAGTTCTAGGGTTTTCTGTATATGACATTTGGGTGGAAAACCTAAGAGAGGGAAGGATGCAGGTGAATGGTGCTGTACAATCATCCACAAAAGCGTCATCCATTGCGCAGCGGGAGCAGTCAAAGGTATCTGCAGCAGAGACAGCAGCACTCGCAGCACAAGCTGTTGCAAAAGCTGTGCAAAAGGAGGTCCAGGCATTGGCAGCACATGTGGCCACCTTGCAAAAGCAGAGCTCTAGTCTGACACAGCATGTCTCCACTTTGCAGCTTGATTCACAACTGCAGGGTCCACGCACACCACAAGATAGTCTAGGCTCAGAGGAAACCACCACGTCTTTGGATGTCACAAAGAAGGTGACAACCAGTGGTGCAGCTTCACCAACAAGCTTGAGTTTACCCTCACCACAGAATGTGGTCCTCGGTAAGAATCAGTTGCAGACTGATGCAGTACCAAGATCTCAGCCAATGTTGACCAGTGTTTGTCCATCTCGTATGAGGAGGAATCCATCACCAAAACAGGTGAATACCAGAGCAGATTCAACTTCGAATGTCCCTACGATCCCATGTCTGCAGGCACAGGCACAGGCACATAGGCCAAGACCAGGGCCTGTGCAGATAATCACTGGGTTGCAGTCAATTTTGAACCCTTCTGTCAATCAAACTATTCCTGCAAGTACTGCACCATCACTATACATAACTGCACCAAGTCGGGGAAGCCAGTTCTTTGATAGACAGGGTGGGGATCCTGTTTGTAAACATTCAGATGTGGCAAAACAGTTTGTAACCACCAGCAAGACTAAGGAATTGGAAGGTGGGAACACAGTAGTACATCAACAGGGAGAGTTTCCTAAATCTAAGTTGAATCATGATGTTGTAAGTGCCCACAATGACCCTGCTCTGTCGAAGAGGGGTAATTCCCAAACTGGAAGTCATGACAAACAGCTGAAGGATAGTACCAGAGTTGGTCCAGAAACAGCTCCTTTACCTGGTGAATATAGTCCAGGTATAGTGGGAGAGCCAATTGAAGATGCACGGCCTGACTTGCCTTCCAAGTTATTGGTGAACATAGCCTCTCTCCTTGAAAAAGAGAAGAAGACCCGATTCAAGATGGAAGAGAAGTTTGCAGAGCTGCGGGATTTGCTTGGGAATTCCAGTGAATCCTTTAGATTGCATTCAACCTCTGGAGGAGGCGAAGTTGGTCTGAAACGCAAAAGAGATGTGGGAAATGACGTGGCAGAGAGTGTCCATGGAAGAAAGAGGCATCGAGGAAAGAAGGGTGCAAGGAAGGACAAAGGTAGAAAAGAAAAGACATCTACTCTTGTTTGTGACCCTAACAGCCGGAAACTTCCTGCCAATAAGGATGGTGTTTCAGATGATTATAGGTCAGTAGTTCAGGCTGTGCAAACAGAGGACAGGTTAATAGGTCAGGGTGAGCAAAATCAGTTTGTTCTGTTGGAACCAGTTACGGGTGGGTCACTTGAAACTATTAAAAGGGATTTGGATGGCCCTGAAGTTAGGGATGCACAGGGAGATTTGGATCCAAAGGAGATGCTCTCATGTCTACATTCAAGGAATTTGCTGGAGGGGGAAGGAAGTCTGTGGGAAACTGATTCTGAAGGCACTGGTGATGAACTTGGGGAATCATGGTGGACATCTAAGAATGATCTATTGTCTCCAACACTTCCCCGAATTCTGCCATGCCCTCTCTCCCCACCATCCATTTGTCTGCCACCAGTTCAGTCCAGTGATGGAGGTTGTTCCAGTGGTAGTGGACAGAAGATGAATAGTGATGATGATGGTAGCAAAGTTCCCCTCAACACAGTGGAGCCTGTGACAGAAGGGGATGTAGAATTAAGCAGAGGAATCTCCATTACCTTCTCAGGGATGCGGGACTGCGATGGTGAAGAAGAGCCCCTGCCCAGCTCACATTCCAAGGGTGTATGGAATATGGCTATTGGGAACCAAAGCACTGGTGAGCAATTGTTGCCTCCAAATTCATGTTGTATGAACCTCCAAGAAATGTCTCTCTTCTTGGAGGAGCTGCCCTCGGTTTTGCAGGATGTAGCTGAGGACTCAGAAAAAGGAGAGTGGGCTATTGAGGATCCTCAGTTGGGGCTTGAGAAGGGGGTCTGTGGCAACGTATCCTCTTACAAAAAGCATCATATCCTTCAAGAGTGTGTTGCAAAGGATGATAGCCAAAGAATTGTGGATAGAGCATCCTCTGGTGACATGCCCCTTGAATTTCAGAAAGGTCATACAACAGCAATTGCAAGCAGAATGGGAGTGCTTGGTACTGAAGAACATTTTTGTTCCAAAATTGCATTGCAACATGAGCACAATGCTACTTCTGCTACAACTGACTCAGAACAATTGAGGATACTTCAAGAACCTGCCATTGAAGGATTGGTAGCTGTAAAACATGTGGTAGGTCCTATGCAAAGAAAGGATTTTGATGAAGCTGACACTACCTCGACTATTCAAAGAATTGAAGGAGTTTTGTTTGGAAGGGAAGCCGTATCTGGATCCACACCTCAAGATGCCATTGAAGACTGTGAGATCAAGAGGACTGTCATAGAATCACAGAGTCATGTCAAGCCAACAACTCAAGATGGAGGATCAGGGGTATCAGATGTGGGGGAAAAGGTTAGTTCTCCTATTGATGAGAAGCTCGAGTTGCTGGGCCACAGTGAGGACTGTAGGGATACTGACAGAATCTGGGATTCCCTTCAACCACCAGAGGAACTACCTGGGCTTCATTTTGACAACAGGTGTGGTATAGAATCAAATTGTAAGCAGGCTGGACGATCACAGGGCAACCAACCTTTGCTGCAGAAGGAAGCCCAGGCCTTTATAGCAGTTAAGGACTCTTTACATGAAGCTCTAGTAGGGGGGACCACATGTAAATTGCAGAGAGGCAAGGATCTAAGAAATGGTCTTGCTGCAGTTGCCTTGCAATTCGACCTGTCAGGAGAGTGAGTACATCTTTCTTCCCTTGTTTTCCAAGTCACAAAAGTTACTTTTCTCAGTGCTATGTTTCTATCCGACTGACTGGACAAGCTTGTTCTGTTGGCTGTAAGTAGAACTGTCTGTTTCCACTGTACTCTTATTTTGGTGGAGTAAGGTACAGTTTGGGCATGGTGAGTAGAGACCGATGTGAAGTGCAAGCTATTGGGTAGTGGCTGGTGGAGATTGGGGTACTTGGGTTTGCATAACAAGTACAGCTTTTCAGTGCTCTATGAATATGAAGTTGCATTTGTAAGTTTTTTGTTGTAGATACTAACCCAATTCCTCTGGACATTGTTGTGTCTTTAGTTTGGACATGTTTAGCACTCTAGTGATATCTCTTCTGTTGTCTGCGTATTGTCTTGATGTCTGTATGTTGTTCACTTAACAAGGGTGCTGAGAGGTCAGGAATGACTCCACTGTAAATTATGTCTCTGTGCAGACGTGATCGAAATCACCAGGCTATGTTTTTGAGGGTGAGTCCCATTCTTGAACAATCAGTAGTCAAGACAATAGTCATCACTTCCAGCGCCTCTGGATTTGGATTAGAGCTAGGAGAACAGATATCTGCCCCTTTCCCTGCATTTCTGGGAGCTAGACATATCTAGTTTAGGAAACAGCTGGTCCTTCAGCTGTGTTTGCTGTTAGAAAATTGGATTGACTTCTTTGTTAATGTCCCTGATGCCCGTCTTATGTCAAAAGAGATGGCTGTCCTTGAGAGGGAGAGGGAAAGCTATTGACAAGTGTTTTGGCAGTATCACCGCTTTGCACTTAAACTTCTCCTGTTACCTGACAGTAGTCTTACTTGAGAGAACATTTTACTCCCTGTTTACTAAGACTAGCTTTGCAACACTACTTTATTGCTCGGGAGATGCACTGGTTGCATGGTAAAGGAATAGCTTACATCTGGATGATTCAGACCTTGACGCTCAACATACAAATGGTTCAGTTGCACTAGCCCCAGAGAGAAGCCTGTCCTGTGATCATGCCATACAAGAAATCAATTCAAAGGAGAGTTCTGCATGCAGAGAACAGAAGTCTGTAGTGTAGTGTCTGTTGCATAATTCAATGATTTCTACCCATTCATGAAAGTTCTGTTGAGAAGAGATTTTCAGATGTTGTAGTGAGTGGGTTGTGCAGAGATATGCTCTCTATATTGGCGCTAGTGTTGGTGGAGGTGCCTGCATTGTGGCAGCGTGAAGGGGCATTGAAAGCTGTGACTTCTCAACATCTCTCTTTCCAAAATATTCATGTGCAACTGGTGGAGTTAGTGGATGAAGGTTGGTTCTGGAGTTTCTTTTGGGTTATCAGTCACATGTTTTGGTGTGTTGCTGAGATTGTCCTTTCTGAAGGCCTTCCTTTTGTTTTCTTGCAGTGTTGATGAACACGGAAGGCCTGTTGATGATTCCGGCCAAGTTTCATGCACTTGATCTTCTCTTAGTGCGGCTGCGAAGGGTTTTGATCGAAGGGAAGGCTGAGACTCGTGGGATTGGTAGTGCAGAGGCACTTGTATCTTCAGGCCTTATACACTTGACTGTCAGGAGGGGACTTTGGGAGGTGCATGGATGTGCATGCCAAGATGGGACAATTGAGAATGCAAGGACAGGAGCTAAGATCCTTGCGGGATTATGTCAGGCACATGGAAGACTTGACTTTTTACGACGCTCCATGTACACAATTTTGCTTAGGTGTTCATACAACAATTGTTGGCTGCTTGCTATAATGTCGTCCTTCGCTTCCATTTGTGGGAGAGCAGTTTTTTCGAGTGGAAGTGAAATGGCAACCCAGGCTGTGTGTGTACTTGTTTCAGAACTACTGCGTGATAGGAATGGGAATACATCAGAAGAGAAGACAGACTCACTTTCCAAATTTGGAGGCATTGCATCTCTGCCAATGGCTGCTTTCCACCTTAATATGATGGAAGAGGAGCTGGAGGTGCTCCAGAGTTGTCTGGTGGGAGAAAATATGCAGAGAATGATGACTCTTCTGCCTAAATTGTTGCAATCCTTGTATGAGTTCCTGACATCTCCGATGTGTATCATCTCTTCTACAACTCTGCAGTGTGCAAGTTGGGATGAAACATTCACATTGAATAATGGTAGTGCCCAAACAAGGCCTTTTATCAGTGCATCAGTGGTGGAAATGAAAGACAATGACCATACAGAAAGTTCATGTCCAATGCTGGTCCAGCAGAAGGCTGAATCACAAGCAGAGAAACTGGGTTGTGGCCAAGATGATAAGCTCAGAATTTTTCTGGACATGCGCTGGACTTTGGAACTTGTTGCCATTCACATGGTATGAATATCTTTGCACTTTGACAAAGTCTTCCTAGCATGGCATTCCAAAATTTCCTCAATGAAACCTTGCTTTCACTTTGTAGTCTGAGATCCATGAAGAAAGTCATGTACATAGTGCTCTGTGAAAGCTTCCTCCAAGACCTCACATACTGACAAATGGGATGGAATGGCTGTTGTGAGATTTCAGGGCTGGAAATGGACATATAATGAACTTCTTGTGGGGCATCTGTGGAGCATGGTGACCCCTGGAGCTTCAGAAGTCACTGTCATTCATGTGGCTTATATAGTTGGGATTCTTGGAAGGTGTTTTTTCTCCCCTGATGAATCCAAGATTTGGGACTTACATGTTTCTGGATATGTCAAGTGATGCTGTTGTTATCCTTGGACCATGTCAATCTCCATTTTATGGGGATGCTCACTGTGTCAGAAGCCTTTCCAATCCCCAAGGGAGTGTGTGGTATCCTTAAAATTAGGAGGATGGTCCCAGTATTTTAGCGCAACTTAGTCTCAGTTTTCAAATTTTTTGGGTCACTGAGTATTCCTGCTTTTATCTGTCTTGCAGATTGGGAATAGTGGAAGATGGAGAGGAGCTGCCTGGGGTGGAACATCTTCGGAATCAACTACGTGAGGTCTTGCAGGGTGCTTTCACAGAGCCTGCAAAGGTTGCAGCAGCACAAGCTCTTAGCCATCTGAAATGTTCAAGTTGGAATTGCTGATGGCAAATATCTCCAGAAAATGGGTAAGAATCAGAGCACACCCAAGTCCCTGGCTGTGTCTTAAGACATTGGACAAAAGCTTTGGACACAACAGTCAACAGAGAAGTTGTTGTCCACAGGGGTTGCAGGTGTGTCCCTCATAGGTTTCTCTCATCATTCTTTTTTGAATGCCTCAAGAAAACTTTGAAGCAACCTGCACAGATCTTTACTGTGAGCCAATTTTGCTAGTGATGAAGCTTGTTCTAGTAGAAGCTCTAACTGGGTAACAAATTCCTTTTGCAAGAGGATCTCATTTTGATTACTGCCAAGGGTTCTGCTGTCAAGAAGTGAATCACTAAGCAATGAGGAAGGTAACTTGGCAACAAATGTGACCTTTTGCAATGATGTCTGAAAGTTGGTGCTCATTGATTTTTCATGAAGTCTCTCAATGATCTCAATATTTATGCTAGTACAAAAAACTTTCAATGATTTTCTGAAGAGCTGTTTCACCACCAACTTGTCAAAGTTCTGAACTGGTCCCCATTTGATGTTCCTGATATTTTTCCAATTGAATGCAAAAGCAGACAACAGATATGATGGCAAAAACTTTTTGACTGGATGTGGTAAATTTGAAGATCAATGCCCGAAATGTGTATGTTTTCAAATGCAGAAGCTTAGATTCTTGGCAGGGAAAGTGCTTCTTCACCATCATCTTACATCGATTTTGGCTCACTATTTTCTCAAGTGAATGCTGTAATTTGATTACGCGTTTGGTGATTTTGTCTGAAATCTTTCTCAAAATCTCAAAAGAAAACCTTTTTGAACATCTCTTCTAATTTTCAGGTTAGAAAGACAATCTTGCTTGGTCTAACTTAATATTCATCAAATTTAACATTAATTGCAATAAATTTGATTGTAATAATCAATCTTGATTGTTGTCACTAACTATTAATATTGATCATTATGGTGTGACTCCGTCATATCAAATGTAAGTTATTTTAACTTTGAAACCCTAATTTGATTCAACACGAACATTAGTGTGAATGAACATCAAAGTTGTTAACTAACATTTTTTATTAG
>Ga0209208_10008110_pt1 | contig 14089 bp, 5 predicted proteins | sample S1TSphfallax_3_FD_187694 | JGI IMG/M metagenome (GOLD analysis project Ga0209208, IMG submission 187694) | Host-associated microbial communities from peat moss isolated from Minnesota, USA - S1T2_Fd - Sphagnum fallax MG (SPAdes) (version 2) | ecosystem: Host-associated > Plants > Peat moss >...
AGGTAAAATTAGTGAGGTGGTATTTCCTTGATTAAAACAAAAAGTTGATGAAGGTCAAGATGTAAAAACTTGGTAGCTCATTTACTTTGGTTGTGATGCATGCCTTGTTTGCTTTGATTTTTTAATTTGAAAGCTTCTTTATATATTTTTCCCCATGGAAACAAACATATCAAACATTGTTATACATTAATTTTGTGGATGCCATCCATGTGATTTGGTGATTATAACTTGTTCATATGTTTCTAAAACTTAATTTGAAGATGCATGTTGTTTTTTTTTGTCACAAACACAATCACCTTCTTTCACTAAAACTAAAAATCCAAACCAATATATCACATAAAACCTCCAAACAATATCATCTTTAATACATGTAGTGGGAAAAATTAACACAATGTCACCCTATGACCTAAAGAGAAAGGCAAAGTTGTAGGAGGAGATGGCCTACAAGAGGGTGGGAAGAAGGAATCAAATGTGCTAATTGGGAGACTATGCTAATTTGAAAACTATGAACTAAAGAAAAGGGGGAAGGGGAAGGGGAGAGGGGTGCAAAGGAATTTGGAGTTGAATGAGAGGAGATATTGTAGAATGAATCCAAATAACAAATGGGAGATGACAAAAAGGTGTCAAAAACTTCATCGTCTCTTTTGAACTCACCACTACCTTCCTACAAAAAGGTTGGAAATATGAAGTTATGTTGGCATGAGGGCTTGGAAATCATGGGTGTTTACAAGATGACACAACTAAAGAGTTCAATACAAGGTTGGTGGTTGCCTCTTCAAAAGCTCACTCCTTACAAATTCACATCCATGTGAAGTTTGGCTAGAAGTCCCTCAAGAACAATGTTTTTGGAAAGTGATGCACACAATTTTTAACCATTGCAATAAACAAAGTATTGGTCCTATTTCACTAGTCTACCTTACATACTTACCTACCTACTTGCTTACATAATTAATGTACCTACCCACTTGAGGTGGTAAGTAAATTATAAGTAAATAGGTAATAGGTAAGTACTTGAGTCACTAAACGAAAATGTGACTTTCACGATTACAAAATTACAACTATAGTCAAATCAAACTTGTTTATGCCATTTTTGTAGCCACTTATGTTAAAATGGCATAAATGATTGGTCCTATTTGAATGTGTACTCATATAAATGTATTCATGAAAGTCATGTTTTAGCATAATGAATAGGTAGGTAGGTAGGTAGGTAGGTAGTAGGTAATAAGTTAAGTTGTGGTAGGTTTTAACTTAAACTAAACTAGGTGGGTATAAATACATAGTTAAACAATAGGCAATATGTGGTAGTTAGTAGTTGTTAGCAATTAGTAGGTAGTAATTGCAACTAAAAAGTTTTACCCATATGCTTTGTCTTTCACTTCAATTTTTTGAACTATATAGGAAGGTGTATTATAAACATTCAAAAAGCATAAACAATAGTAAAAAGAAAATGTCATTTGTGATGAACCAATCAAAAGGCTTAACTCTAAACGTTAATTTACCCAACATAAAATAAAAATATTTATTTACATATGTTACCTACCTACCTATTTACTTAGCTAGATCTACTCACCTACATTACTACCTATTTATATTACCATATTTTTAAAATAATTTTCAAAATATTACTATTTGTGCACCATGAATTTTTTTTAAAGTCACCAAAATAATCACATTATAGGCATAAAAAGCTATCCATGTGTAAGCAATATAAAATGAACAACTTTTTTACCTTGTCAAAACTGTAGCAAGTAGATTTTAAAAATACTTAAAATCATCATAAAATTCTGAAACATTTAATGTTTTTGCTTGAATGATAAAAGATAAAATGTTTTTACACTAATGTGGATTAATTTTCAAATTTCAACTTATAAAAATAGGTTTCAAGTAGGTGTCAAGTAGGGTTTAATAAAATGAAAATAGAAAAAAATTGATGGCTTGCTAAAATAGATGATGATTTTCATATCATAAATTAATACATATCTATTTAAATTTTTTTTAATGAAAAATCGGTGTGAACACATATAAACCAATTAGTTTCAGATCTACTTTTCATCTACTTTTGAAATTCATTTATTTTGTATGTATTGGGAACTATATTCTTATAAACTTAATACAACAAATGAATGTTACTTGAGATATATTTTCACCTATTTTGATGCTATTTTTTTGTAGTTATATGTGTGATATGGTTTAAGTGCAAACATCTATTTTTTCTATATACTTTATTTTATTTTGACCGGCTACCTAATAAATAATATGTATACAATCCACCCATCAAATGAGACCATGTACATTAATTTTGGACTTGAACTAAATTTGTGTGATGTCATCATAAAATCATGTCATTTGCAATTAGTTGTTGCATGCAACTTCTTGTGCAAGATTAAATGATAGCTAATCATAAATGTCACTTTCACAACTAAAAAGAAATTGCAAACTTTAGCCACAAACTTTGATTTTTTCCCCAATGTGATAGTTGCAACATTTATGATAACTGGGGTACAGTCAAGTTTCAAGAAACAAGTTTTAATTGCAAGGTATTTGTTTTGCCATATAATTAAACCTATTACTTCACTGAATTTGTTGTTTTTGTTTAATGTTTGCCCAACATAATCACATTTTCAAAAGTGGCAAATTCGCTCATATCTCAATTTTAAACTTAAATTGTCTTACAAATGGGTGTAAACAAGATAAAGTGAACAACTTGATTACCTTCTCAAAACTAGACCAAGTAGATTTAAAATAACAACAAAACCCATTATAGAATTGTGGAACATTGAATGTTTTCAATTCAATGATTAAATATAATACATGTTTACACTAATGTGCATTGATTTTCATATTTCAAATTGTAAAAGTAGGTTTTAAGTAGGTTTGTCAAAATACAAATAGCTTTTGACGTTTACTTTTCATTATGGGCTTTTGGTTTCAAGTATGTGAAAATAGCTTCTTACAAAAAGGAAATAGATTTTTTTTCAATGACTTGCTAAAAACATATGTTGATCTTCATTTCCCAACTTTTTACATATCAATTTCATTAGTTTTCTAACAAAAAGTAGGTTTGAACACATATTTTTCAGTCAATTTCAAATGTATTTTTTATCTACTTTTAAAACTCTTTTTTTTCTATTTTTTTTAGAAGTAGATTTATATAAACTTAATAGAGCAAACTAATACTACTTGACACATACTTTCACCTAATTTGAACGACACAAGGTTGAAATGGAGACATCTACTTTTTCTGTCTACTTTATCTTGCTTTGACCTAAATGATATCTTTCATCCAAGTCTACACCCATTAGTGCACCATGTAAGATCGACAAAAGTTTTTTTTATAAAATCTCATTATATTCATGCCCCATATCTAATAACCAGTTCTATAATTATCCATTATATGTAAACATACCTATGCACCACTTACTAAATGCCTTGCCTACACAACAACACATCTTGGGTTTTACAACCGGTCAATAAAATGACTATTGTCTTTTTTTATTACAATTGGAACTACAAATTCATGTTAATGACTACATAGTTGTAAAGGACATTGTGGTGCCATGTGGCATTATGGTTTTGAGACTATAATCGATATCATGATTTGATGATTTTTGCACAAATATCAATTTTTCAAGAATTCATTTTTGGGTCCAAATGACATATAACAAGCCATTGTGTTTACTTTGCATTTAGGACTATTGTCCTTTTTGGGGTCTTTTTTTCAAAAAACATGTTTTCTTCAAGAGGAATTTTCAAATGAAATGTTTTGAAAAAAAGTTATATTGTGTTTATAATTGCCCCAATATGTCATTTTTTTTTACAATCAAATTTGGAGGAATATGATTTTTTGTAAATGCACATATTTTGCCAAATTTTTTGTTTAATCTTGAAATTTTGTCATAATTTCAAATCATACCAAAACATGTTAACATTTTCAAGTTTACTTTTTTATGTTGTAAGTTGCAATTTTTCTTTAAACAAAATATACATTGCATCACATTTACATGTTGAAAAGGATTCATGAACTTTTTTTTAAACCTTAGTTTTTTATAAACACAAAATCAAAAAAATATGAAAATTTCAGTGTTTTTTAGACATGTCTAATAGTACCTTATTACTATAAAAAATATTTAAGGATGAAATAAATTGTATTATGAAAATTAAAAGCCCTTTATGCAAGTAGTGTCATTGAATGAAGTTGTTAAACAAACTTTTTACAAACCAAACTTTGATATTGAAATTTTGTTTGATTCATTTTAGATTTTTCAATATCAATATTATTCAATAAGCACAACTTTCCATTATTCACATGCCATTAAAGTGGCACCACATAGACAAATGTAACAAGAATTATAGAAAAGTTAATGTTTTGACATCAAGTTTGGCTCATTTAAACTCATCCACACCCTATCAATGTATTTTTAATGATCCAAAATTAAGTAATAACAAAATTCCATTGATTCTTACAACTTTTGGTGAATAATAACTTATGGTCTTGTGATGTTGATGTGGCATGCCACATGGCAATGAAGTTGACTGGTAGTTCCAACACCTCATGACTTGTGACATTAACTTCACATCATAATTCATGTCATTGATTTAATGAATCAATTTCATTTATTAGTTAATAAAAAATATTGTTGTCCTTTGCAATTAATAATGACTCAGTCTTCCATGTGATGATGACATGGTGTGCCATTTGGCAAGAAGGTGTCACAATTTTGCATGGCAATCCATGATATTTTGTGACACCATAAGTTTTTGTGTGTTTTGAATTTATGGCACCAATATTTTTCATGGCATGCCATAATATTTTTGTGTGCCATGAGGTTTTTGAAATCATGAATTCACATGCATGTGTATGTAATTAAACAATTTATAATTGTTAATTTGTAGTTCTGACTACAATATGAATAGTCGTTTAGAAAAAGGTGACATAAATCTTTGAATTTTTAACTACTTAACACACTAGCTTAGTTGAACATACCTATTAAGTTAACCTATGTATTTACGCTACTTGTAAAAACCTACTTCATAATATAGACTACCTTGTAAGTTACTTAACTAGCCATAAGAAATTTACTACATCTAATATGTTTAAATATACTTAGAATAAGTTACCCTACTAATAAGTAAACCTAAATAGGCTTGCATAGGTTCCTAGCTTTAGGTTTTTTGTCAAGTCAACCTAGGTAATCTCATTACAAAATATTTTATCAAGTTTGTAACCACCTCAAGTTTGTGCAACTAAATGCAACTAAATGCGAAATAATTATCCTAGGTTTTTTTTTAGCCTAAAAATGCCTAAATTAACCTAAGCTAGGTTAGTAAGTAGTATAAGTTGACAAATTAGTTCATCTTAAGTTAATTTAAGGAGGTCTAGGTCTAGGCTAGGTTGGTAGGTAGTAGGTAGAATGATCTAGGTCAACCTAGGGTGGCCAAGGTTTCAATGCAAAAAAATTTGAGTTTTATAACTTTGTGTTAAATACAATTAGTATAAAAAAATGTGGTCGTGCAATGGATGAAGACTTGAACCCCAAAATGAAGATGAGGGGTTCAAGTCCTCACTCTTGCAACGAATGATACTTAGGCCATTTGGCTTAGGCTAGGTAGCCTAATTTAGGCTTCTTGGGCTAGGAGCCTTACATTTGTTTTTAACTTAGGCCACCTAGCCTAAGTTAGGTAGCTTAGGTTGCCTAACATAGGTAGTTAATTTACCTAGATTAAGTTAGGTTGACTTTTGGCTAGGCAAGCTCGGCTAGGTTGACTTTTGGTTATGCTAACTACATGGGCTAAATTAGGTTGACTTTTGATCATGTGTAATGACTCATAACATGTTTATAGATTTTTTACACATGTCATCAATCCATCAAGGCATCTTTTGTAACACTTAGTCGAATAAAATGATTAAATTGAGATGGCATGCACTTTAGACATCATACCAAGGTTAATGATGACATGGAATTTCATTATTGTAAGAAAAATTTTAAATCCTAATTGTTAAAATGACCGAGCTTTGCAACTAAACGTCCTTTGTGACTAAATGGGTGAAATGACATGGGTTTAGCAACTCATTAGTCATTAGTTGCATATGTCATTTTTTATTATTATGTAGTTGTAAAGGCTAATCGTAAAACCCAAAATGTGTTGTTGTGCTACGTTTCTTCACCTCATAGCAATCACTTTCACATTACATACCTAATTACCTATGATATTTACCCACTCACATATACATAGTAGTTATTAATTACCTAGTAGTGTGAGGTGGAAGTAAGAGAGTTTAAACAATAGGTTGGCAAGATGGAACTATGGTAACCTATTTGTAGGTCATCCACAATTGCATCATAAGTCATAACCATCGTTGGGTGCTTGTTTTTCTTTGTAGAAGTCATTAATTCTAGTTCTTCAATTAGATTTTGATAAATAACCTAGTGATTTACAACCAACCCTAGGATCATTAAGGTGGAAGCATAATCAAGTGGACCAAAAATGTTATCTTTGACAATCAAATCATTTGACATTCACATGTAAGCACAAAAATAGTTCAAAACCTCCTCTTATGATTTATCATACAAATTATTACATACCTCTATTGACCTATAAGAATATAAAACTAAAGTTTAAGAAGTAATTATATCATAAAAGTGTATAAAAAATATGTTTGAATATAATTGTGCAATTGTTTTAAAACCTATTTCATTTCCAAAAATAAATTAAAACATTTCTAAATTACATGTCTTCACAAAGTCATGCATTAAGACATCTTTGCAATTTTCAATTTAAATATATTTTCTAATCCACTTGCACTTAGTTTTGTAAAATCTAGCACTATAAAAAGTAGATTTCAACATGCTTGCATTTCATAAAAAACTACTTAACTTATCTATTAAATATTTTATAAAAAATATCTCTATATAAAATCAAGAATCATACTAACTTCAATATCATAACCTAATTAAACTACATAATTAGCATTTTTTTTGTGGTACTTATAATTTGACCCAAAAAAATACACAATCTATAGTTGACTTGATTGAGCTTTCATCCATTTGGCCACTTTCTATTCACAAATATCAACTTTTCTAAAATTTTCAATTATAAATAGAATTTTCTTAGATTAATAAATACTTTGACTAAAGAAAAAATCCTCTCCATTTCAATTTGTGATCTCACAATGCCTAAAATTTGGTAAACAAAAAACCAATCCAAGAAAAATAGATTCATGTTTTTCCCACCATTGAAAAGGACATTTGATATCCTTCACATCCAATTATTAATGTCTGAAAATCTATTTTATTTTATTTTAGCAAGGTTTTTTGCTAGTTCACTTGTTAGCAATCATTTCAAATTTATCCAAACTACAATCCTCATCAATTCTTACATCTACAAAATCACTTTTAGATCCTCCTAATGGATGTAAATGATGATGACATTTCAAGAACATGAAATATAAAAACTTTTTATCATACTCCTCAACAATAGCCACACCTTATTCATGACCAATAAATGAAGTTACTAAATCAAGGTTTTTAAACTTTGGGTTTACCATCAAGTAAAACATATCATGGGTTTTTCTTCATTCATATTTCTTTTAAAATGAAAGGAAAGAATTCAAAACATCCAAAAAAAATTTAAATGATGTTACAAGCAAGCAAGTTAACTTAATAACAACAACCAAATCACCCTCCATTGTTTCAAGGTGATAGGATTTCAACATCTTCCCTAAATTTCAAGCTCATAGTTATGGTAAAATGCAATTCATCACTTAACACCATGGTTCAAAACATAAACAATCACCACATGACCAAACAAATCCATAGTGATTTGAAAGATGTGTCATGTTCAAGGAGGTGGCATTTGACCAGTCACCTACATTGCAAAGAATTTGTTATAACAAAAAGTGATGTCTTCCTCAAATTACAAAGCTTCTTGAAACATCATTATTTCCTTAGAAAAATTATTTTTAAAAAACCATAATAAGTTTTAAATAAAGTAATAGGATCCACTTGCCCCAAGGACTACACCTTCAAAACAATATTTTACAAAATATGCTCAAAATATGATATGCAAATTAACTGTAATTTTTTAAAAAATTCTTATGACCCAAAAACATGTTGCATTATATTATAATATAAAGGTATACATAAAAATGCTTTTGGGTATTCCATGCAAATTACATTTATTTCAAATTTTGTTAAACATTCCCATAATACATTAGAAATATGATCGTACAAGTTTGTCACAAAATTTAACATGAACTTAAGTAATACCATAATGGAAAATAAATAGTGGTCATTTCTTGAAATCACTCTTATTACCTTATTTGGACCTAATATCAAATGTTCCTATTCCCATTTCCAATATAAAAATAAAATCAATTTGAAAAAGAAAATTGAAACTACCCTATTTTCATTCAAGTATTTAATTTAGGTGAAGATCAAAATCAATTCAAAAGTTCTATTTTGCTTTTGTTTGCCTTTTTTTAATTCTTTGAACTAGGTTATGCACTCTTGCAAATCTCGTTGTGTGAACTTAATAAAAACATGCACATTTGAAACTTTTTCAAATGTTTTCATGTATTGTATCATATTGACATGCCTTAAAAAAAACATGTTCAAAACAAGTGCCCCAAAAAGTTTCTTCCAAACCCAAAGGTTCACAATTTATAACAAAATTAAATTTAACATCATTACATTTAGATTTAAGCTTTTGTCTTTCACATAAGAAATAGTTTTAATCCTTATACCATATTGATCCAATTAAAAATTTTGTTAAATGTTTACCCAAAGCTCTTTTGGTTAATTTTGGTCAAATAAATTGATAGTGATATGTTTTGGCTACCAATCATCTCCAAAAATGTTAATTACAAGAACATAAACAACACAAATGATAATAAGGTGACATTGAGGGCAATGGGAAGGACAAGAAAGGACTCTCAAAGGAAAAGTGAAAAAAAGTTTTTATTTTCTAGGTGACAATGGTATTGGGAAAGACATCAAATAAAGCAAAAATGCACCTAGGAAGAAGGTGGATGATGTGAACATTGAGTCTTAAGAAGGACGCCAAGGTATTAAGGTGGTAAAAACAATCATTTAAAAAGGCCCAACAACAAAGGTGTCAAAAAGGATATTGGAACTTAGGCTATATAGTAAGGATTTTGGTGACATGGTCTCGAAAAACACATCAAAAAGGATGATAAGGATATGAAGCTAGAAAAGAACTTAATTATCTAAAAAAACTAATGTCAGTTGGAGATGCCAAGAACACCAGAAACCATATTGGAAACATTGGGGGACATTGGGAAGGACAATGGATATGCTAAGACATGATAAGTTTGAACCTTCACTTGAACCAAAAAAAAGCTGTAAATAATTTTTTTTTAAATTACCGTTGTTAGGGATATTAAGAAATATTTTTGGGATGTCCCTAGTTTAAGAATATCCCTTTCAGTGTCCCTAATCATGAGCCCCCTTTGACATCTATGAATAAAAAAATGTATTTGTTAATTGGATTGTTAAGCATAATATATGCATTACCAACATTCACATATGCATTAATAACATTCACACAAAAAAAAACCCAACACAAAAAAAAATTGTTATGAAGTTTCCAAAGATTTCTCTGAGCATGTAGTTTTTAAAGATTAGTTTTGATTAATTTTTCTCACTACAAGAAATCATGATTTTTTTACCGGAAAAATTAGTCAAAATGACCCCCATGTGGCATGTTTGCCCCCATTTCCAACTTGATCAAAGTGCCATTTTGAATAAGTCAATTTCAATCCACCTATTTTGATTGGGTTCTTTTGGTTGGCTATTTGGATGGGTTTTTTTTACTAGGTAAAATGAAACAACAATATTTGGGCAAATTATATATATATATATAATTACTTTTATTAAAAATACCCAAATTTTATTTATTTATTTACCTACCTACCTACCTACCATATTTGCCCTAACTACTTGCCTACCTACCTAACCTAATAATTCATGTTCCAAATATTATTTATTTATTTATTTATAACTACCCTACCTTACCTAGGTTACTAAGCTAGGTTAAATATACTAACTATGCACATTCAAGTAGATTGCATGTGTGAGAATTTGAACACTTCATCTTCACACTAAAACTCCAAGCCTTAAACCATTGCACCATTTTTTCAACAAACGATAATTTTTGTCATTACATCATTCTTCCTATCCTACCTATGTGGCCTAACTTACCTACCTTAGTTGCATACCTACCTTATACTACCCTAATAGGTTATTCTAGGTTACATTACTTCATGTTATTCTAAACTTTTCTACCTTAGTCTATTCCAAGTGATTTAACCCTAAGCTAGTTTTAATTATTGTAGGCCAATTAACCTTAAGCTATTTTATGTTATTCTACCTCTAGTTATTCTTGGCAATTTTTGGATATTCTTACCTAGGTTATTTTTGGCTATTATATGCTATTATAGGCCGTTATAGATTCTTTTACCTTAGGTTGTTTTAGGCTATATTTACCCTAGGCTATCCTACCTTATATTCCATTTAGCTATTTTAAGTTATTCTTGATTATTTTAAACAATTTTGCCTTAGGTGATTATTGGTTTCTTTTGTTAGTTTACATGATACTAAATTATTCTACTATGGGTTATTCTATGATATTCTACCCCTAGTCTATTATTGTCTATTCAACATTATGTCAAGTTATTCTACAATATTCTACTTTAAATTATTTTAAATTATTAAATATCATAAATTATCACTAGATATTATATATTATTCTATCGTAGGCTATCCTAAGTTATTGTATTTAAAAAAATTCCAACTAGGTTTTTTTTAATTTTTATTTTTATTATTTTACCTTAATCTATTAATAGCCTAAGATAAACTATTATAGCCTAGAAAAATTATGATAGAATAACCTTAAATAGACTAAAATAGAATATCTTAAAATAGGTTAATGGTTACACCTAATGGTTGGGTGGGTGTAAGAATGAGTGGATAAATATTTGGACTCTTTGAATTTATTGTTTAAGTGATTGTCATCCTAATGACCATATTTGAAAGGTAATTAAAAAAGAATTATAGGGAGTCACTTTAAGGATACCAACATGAATATGTATTCATTCCATCTATTAAATTTCCATAATTAAGAAAAGCACAAAAGATATGGACTTTCAAAGTCAAACATTATGGACTATAATCTTGACATCAATTTTTTATATGGACTTTGAAATGGTCCAATCATTTATGATGTGTTGGTTAGAAGCTTGATTTTGGTTAAATAACATTTTGAAAAAACTAAGTTCAAAATTTTTTACATTACGGCATTTGTAAGATTTTACCTATGTATTTTTAAACAAACTAAAAAATAGGGTTTTTGCAAAAGTCCATAAAATATGTCTTTAAAAGGTTTTTGGATTATTCTTATATACAAGTGTTAAAAAAAAGAGATCTTTAAATGGGCTTTAAATTACATGGAAAAAATGCCCAAGGAACGAATGGGAAACTTTTGTAATTCATTCTAACCCACAAAAAAACTTGTGTTTTTGGACTTGAAAAGTGGTAATTTCTTGTAGGTCATTGGTCCACCTATTCTTGCATCCACCCGACTACACTTACTAGTTAAACTTAGGTAGTTAAATGGGTAGGTGGGTGGGTGGGTAGGTAGGTAGGTTGTGTGTATGTGGTTAAGTAGGTAGGCAAGTAAGTAAGCACATGTAGGTAAGTAATAGGTAGGTGGCTAGGTGGGTAATAGGTAGGTAAATAGTCAATTAAATAATTAATTGGATGAGTAAGTAGGAGGTAGATACATAAGGTAGCAAATTGTGTCACGTTTGATTCAAAAACATTGGCCATTTTGACTAAGGTTGTACAATTTGATTAGATGTATCTAGTCAAATAAAGCACTATAGTCAAGTTGATTAGTCAAAAAATACATGTGTCATTCAAGCTCCTAACGTTTAGTCAAAATGTACATGTCATTAATCAAAAATGACAAATTAGTCAACTTGAACCTCTTAAAAAACCATGATTTGTAATAGTAGCACCTTATGCAAAAGCAAGATTTCTAGGTCACCTAACACTTTTAAAAGCACATTTTTCCACTCTAAAACAATAGTTCCAACCATTGTTGGATTCATCACTTTTTGATCAACAAGCTTCCTATTTTGTGGTTACTATGAAGACCAATAACCATGGTGCACTTCATACACCACAATTTGGAAACCCTACAAATAGGATGTGGAGACATGTGACTTCTAATGCCACTATTGTTTCTAAATCATCTAAATATGTGAAGTTGGTGGAGATGACAAATTGTGATGGTTCTTGACATTGGTTGAAAGTGAATGTGTGCATTTCCTATATTGAGGTTCATGAAATTTAAGCTTTGTAATTAGTTGACCACAAAATTTGGGCTCGATGGTCCACATATATGCACAATAGCTTTAAATGATGCAAACTTTTCCTTTCTACATTGCAATCCATGAATGGGCTAATGGAAATTTTTGGTATTGTGAACAACATTAACTAGCTAGAGCTTTTAGCAACTAAACTTTTCATCATCCAAGTCATGGAAAAAGTCTTATTTTATTGGGCATCTATATTGGTTGATTTTTTTTCATCAACTTTGAAGAGATATATCCTCCAAATTCTTTTTAGAAAGAACAAAGGTGGATTCTTTGTTGGGAAAAAACATGGATAGGTGATTCACTTTTGACATTTTGAAGCTCAAAATTTTACATTAGCTAAAATTCATTTAATTATAATAATTATCAAACTATATACTTTTAACTATACCCTATTTTTTATCAACAACATTGGTAAACCACTTTCTAGATATCATTAGACATGCAATTGGTCCAAAACATCATGTGAAAGTTTGAGTATTTCAATGTGAAATGAACTATAAATCATATAAAATGGCATTTTAAAATTCCAAAAATTAAAAAATATATTGAGATTTTTTTCAATATGCATTTTGTTCTTCAAACTTTCATTTGATGGTGGTGTACTTTTCAATTTTCAATTTGACATTATTATGAATACACATTTTTCATTATGTTTACATGACAAACTTAATGCCATCATTTCAAAAGTCCATTATGAGTTCACTATTTTTTTAAAAATCATCCATATATTTTAATATTATAGCCTATTACAACATGGATAATTTGATAATGTTAATGTTGAGTATAGTTTTACATTTTAAGTTCGTCTATAATCTAGAAAGATATGATTATGACAATCCAAATAATCACCCTAACTATATTTTCACCCTATTGCCTTATTTTCTTTGATGCCATTAAGTGCAAGTTCATGAAATTGTTTATCAAATGGGGGCTAATAGGTTTGGTTTAACATTTGTAGACACATGAAGCTTTGGTGAGCTATGGTTGGTTGGGTTATTGGCATCTATAGGAGGATTCTTATAAGCAAAAGCCTTTTGACATTGGGATGAACTACTAGGTAGATGATAGAACAAGCATAGATGTGTACTAATGTTGTTTATTTTGTGCAAACCCTATTCTTACTCTAATTGGGGAGAACCCAAAACTAGATTGGGGTTCAAACCCCTTGAAAGGTGGATTCATGTGTGTTGTTCAATCTTGTAACTACATTTGACAGCTAGATTTTGCATAAGTCACAAATTCTTAGCCCTTCTGTTCATTACCCTCACACAATGCCCACCACAAATTGGCTTTTGGTTGTAGTCTTCTAATTTTGGTTTCCATTCAAATTGTAGATAAAAGTTAAACTTGGACATCCTTGTCACCACCATTTTCTATTCCTAAAATTGCGATATAACCCCCATGTCATAGAAATTTCATGCACTATAACAAAACTTTGATCCTTTAAAACATTTAAATGTCACATGTTTCAATGAACATCAAATGAAAAGTACCAATGATGTTTCATCCAACTCTTGAAAAAAACATTAAGTATAATCAATGTTTTCACTACTTAAACAACTTTTTAAATTATTTAAAATTATTCAAAAATGACATTTTGATGAGAAATGTTTATTGTACGTCTTTACATTATAGTATAATGCAACATCTTTTTGGGTCATCAAATTTTTTTTTATAAAAAAGCCAATC